>ENA-ORPK01001363-ORPK01001363.1-human-gut-metagenome-genome-assembly--contig:-NODE-1363-length-19448-cov-2.884391_pt1 | contig 19448 bp, 20 predicted proteins | sample MGYA00242139_ERZ509068 | MGnify/ENA primary metagenome ERZ509068 (study PRJEB26280, sample SAMEA2338687) | human gut metagenome | biome: human gut; feature: human-associated habitat; material: faeces... | reverse complement strand
ATTCATGGAATGTACCATTAATATAACCCCCAAAAGGCTATTTCTGGGGGTTTCGGAAGGGTGTTTAATTGCATATAAAAAAATATATGTTCATATATTTATGAGACACTTGTTAAAATGAAGTTAAAAAGTTTATTTTATGCTTAAAATCAATGCAAATAATATATTTAAAAATTTATCATTTGCTTTTATAGCAAATTTAATAGGCTTAATTACCAGCAGTATTATTACTTTTATTTTACCAAAATATTTGGGTGTTCTTCAATATTCCTATTACCAATTATACTTGTTTTATGCAAGTTATATTGGATTTTTGGGGTTAGGTTGGATTGATGGATTTTATTTAAGATATGCGGGAAAATATTTTGATAAAATAAATAAGAATCTGATTTCTGCAGAATTTAAATATTTTTCACTATTTGAAATTTTTATTAGTTTTTTATTATGTATTTTTATATTTTTGCAAAATTTTGAACCAAACAAAATTATTATATTTATTTCTATTGCAATTTGTATTTGTATTTATTTACCACGAGCATTGTTTCACAATTTATTACTATCGGTTGGTAAAATCAAAGAATATGCAATTACAATAATAATTGAAAAAACAATACAAATAATTTGTATAGCCTTATCTATATTACTTCATAAAAATATATTTTATTGGTTCATAATTGCAGATATACTTGGCAGATTATGTGCATCTGTATACATTTATACTTTGTGTCGCCATTTTATTTTTACAAAGCCAAGTCGTTTTCAAATTATAAAAAAAGAAATATTTTTAAACATTCAATGCGGTATATTTTTAATGTTCTCAAATGTAGCAAGTTTACTAATTATTGGAACAATAAGACAGTTTATAGAAATATTTTGGAATATAGAAACATTTGGAAAAATTTCATTGGTTCTGTCTCTTTCAAACTTTATTTTAATTTTTATAAATTCAATATCAATGGTAATATTTCCCATTATTAAAAGATGTGAAAAAAGCGATACCACAATATTATATAAAAAAATAAGAGTTTTTTTAATATTTTTCATTTTTCTAATATTAAATTTTTATATTCCAATTAAATATATTTTTTCAATTTGGTTGCCTGAATATTCCGAAAGTTTAAAATATCTTTCTATTCTACTTCCTATATGTGCATATGAATGCAGAATGAATTTGTTAATTAATAACTTCTTCAAATCATTTAGACTTGAAAAAAAATTATTGCTAATTAATGTTACAACACTTATTTCGAGTTTAAGTTTTTCTTACATAACATGTAAAGTAATCCACAATTTAGATTATGCTGTAATATCAATAATTATTTTATTAGCTTTTAGATGCATACTATCTGAAGTTTTGTTATCCAAAAAAATACCAATAAAAATATTAAAAGATAACATATTAGAAAGTATTATAATCAGTATATTCATTTATGCCAATTGGAATTACAATGCAAAAACAAGTTTTATCGTATATTTATTAGCATTTATTGTTTACATGTTATTCAAATATAGATATATAAAAAATATTTTATATAACAAATAAAACTAATCTTTCGATAATTGATTTTAATATAAAAACAAAAGTTTAAATAATCTGATAAAAAGAAACAATATTGATATAACTAAAAATTCTGTCCAAATCATAGATTTATTAATAAATGTTATTTGCTTACCATTTATAGCTACGATTTCAGAAGTTTCTGATTTCCGTTTAGATAAAGTTACAGAGTAAATAGTATCAAAATCATAATTCTGCATTAAAAGAACAATATACCCTATGGAAAGAGCGTTAACCCCTCTATTCTTATTACAAACAGATGTTCCTAACAAAACTATCTTATTCATATTCACCAAACTTGTATAGCCTAAATAAAAGAATTATAAAAGAATTTAGGATAGATTGCAAGCAATAAGCACAAAATAAATGATTCTATTAGACAAATAATATTTCAAGTCGTAAAATTAATATATGAATTACATAATATAAATTACAAACAAGAGGTAAAAATGAATTTAAAATATTTTAAAAGATGTTTTGAAATTTTTATTAAATTATCAATATTTAAAACTTTTTACATTAATTACAATTATTTTGGTATAAAAGGTTTATGGGTTTTGCCAATTTTAGTTGGAAAGAATACAGAATTTAAGTTACTAAAGGGGAAAATCATTATTAGCGATTTTCAAACCGGCGTAGTTCATATAGGTTTAAATGATATCGGGATATTTTCAAAAAAATCAACAGTTTGTACTTTTCAAAATAGTGGAACAATAGAATTTAAAGGAAAATGCAGATTAGGTCAAGGAACAAAGATATCTAACACTTCATATATATCTTTTGGAAACAATGTAAGTATTACGGGAAATTCTGCGATTATTTCTCACAAAACTGTCGAAATTGGAGATGATACTCTTATTTCTTGGGGCGTATTAATAATGGACACTGATTTTCACAAAATATTAAATTCTAACGGTGATGTTATAAATGAACCTAACGTAATAAAAATAGGAAATCACTGTTGGTTATGTTCTGATTGCAAAATTTTAAAAGGATCTGTAATATCTGACAATTCGATTGTTGCAGCAAATTCTATTATAACCGAGCAATTTGATAAGCAAAATGTTTTACTGATAAATAACAAAATTGTAAAAGAAAATATTTATTGGAAACCATAAATATCACTTTTACTTAATCATTTTTTTTGATTTTAAATATTGTAAATTGATTGCTTCTACAACTCCAAAATATACACAATATATTGGAAGAAGTGTTACATAAAAAGAAGTTAGAATATATAATAATAAACTTAAATTAAATGAATTATTAATATTATACATAAATTTAGTTTTGCATTTTTTTCCAACCTTTTTTGATGTTAAATACATATTTAATAAAAATAAATAGAACAAAATAGTTCCAATAAATCCAGTTTCACCAATAAGTTTGAAAAGATATGAACCTCCACCTGATTGAGATTTTGTTGTAGTCGCATATATATATAATTCATCGGTTATTGGCATTTTTAAAGATAAAATCTCTTTTGCCCATTGAGAATTAATATTGCCATATCCAACCCCACAAATAGGATTATTCTTACCAACATTAAACTCTGCTGCATAATTGCCAATTCTCGTTGCTAATGACTGTTCAACATAAAATATTTCTGTAACATTAGTAAGATTTTTTGCAACATTAACAATTCTAATTAAATAATTCTCTGAAAAGTTATGACCAGCAAACATTGTAAGCGAAACAGACAAAATCAAAGAAAATGAAACTACAGTAATTATTTTTCTTTTTATGTTTAAACTTAAAAATTTTTTTAAAAGAGCAATACTAAAAAATATCCCAATAAAAACTAAATTAATTGGAGATTGTGTTCCAATCATATTTACTAAGGTAAGAAATAAAAGCCCTTTTTTTATTATCAAATCTACTAATTCATTTTTTAAAATACGTTGGCTACTCATTGATAGCATATATATAATAGGAAAACTTATAAATATAAATGAAGCAAATTCACCTGGTTCTTGAAAAACAGAAGAAATTCGAGGTAACCCAAACGCTTGAACAAACACTCTTTCTGAGAGATTTTATTTACTAAAATAGAAAATAGACCTTTAATAATTGATACATCATATAAAGTTCCAATGTATTCTATAATGCCTAATAGCATTATTATAAAATAGATAATCAAAAATAACTTATTGATTTTTTTTATATTTTTATACTTTGCAAAAAAAGTCATTGAAATTAAAAATGGTAAAAATATAGAACAAAAAAAATTTCCTATAAAATTTTTAAAAAAACTTATTGGTATGAATGTTCCTTTGGGAATAGAAAACATAATTCCTATCAATACCCATATTATAAAAAGAGAATAAAATACACCAGTTTTTGTTTTAATAAATAAATTTATGCTACTTAAAAAATTTTTGCGTTGAAATAGTAGGTATAATAGCAAAAATAAAATACAACCCACAAAATAAAAAGGAATAACAAAATTTCCAATGAGAATAGAAAATTCTTGTAAGAAGAATAATACTAATATGAATACAAAAAAATAAAATATCTTAAACTTTAATATCATTATTACCTTAACAAATTATAAATTCCATACATATTTAAACATTATTCTACTTTCAGAATTATTTAATATGATACTGTCAACAAAATACAAAAACAAATATATTATTTTAAGTACAAAAAAAGTTTTAGGTTTGTGCTTTTTAAAGTAATAAAATTCACTTTTTTTAAACCATTGTTTTTTCAACAAATTATTATTGTTCGACTTTCCTTCTTTATGTATAATTTTTGCATTTTTTACTAATTTTACATCAAATCCAAAATTTTTGATTCTTTTACATAGGTCCGTTTCTTCAAAATACATAAAAAAGTTTTCATCAAATAAACCGACAGAATCTAATACCTTTTTTCGGAACATAATATCCGCACCAGTAATATATTCAATTTTAGATGCTAAACAACCTATACCGTACATTTTTTTGTATATATTAGGAAATATATATTTAAGACCCAATTTCCACAATATTGCCGTTAAAGAAGGGAAACGTCCTCCTGAATGTATAGTAGATAATTTTTCGTCATATAAAATACCTCCACAAACACCAACATTTTTATTAGTATCGGATTCCATAAAATTAAACATTGATTTAATTGCATTATTTACTAACAATGTATCGGTATTAAGACATAATAAATATTTCCCACTTGCTCGTCTGATAGCTATATTATTTGCAGCACCAAAGCCAGCATTAATGTTATTCTTTATAATATGTATGTCAGGAAATCTTTCTTCGATTATATCGATAGAAGCATCTTGCGAATTGTTATCAACCACAAAAATTTCATATTCAATACCTTCTGTTTTTTCCTTTACAGAATTTATTGCATCTATCGTCAAATCTTTTGTTTTGTAATTTACAAAAATTATTGAAACATCCATTACAGTTCTAACATTTCCTTATAAACTTTTTCAGCATAATTATCCCAATTAAAATATTTTTCTTTCAGATTAAATCCATTTAAAGAAATGGCATTATACAATTCGTTATTTGTTTGAATTTTTTTATATTTATCGTAAAAGGACTCAAAATCATTATAATGCACAATATTATTCATATCTTTAAAACATTTTGCCATGTTGTAATCAATATCTGAAACAAAAACGATTTTTTTCAACGATAGACCTTCTAAAACTTTTAGACGAATTCCGCTACCACATAAAGTAGGAGAAATTACATACTTCATAGACATAATTGTTTTCTGAATGTCATCAACATAACCAAGATTTATAATATTATGATTTTTCAAATAATCATTACTTAAACTTAACTTTGAACGTAATGTTTCTTCTGTATTTCCTGTAATATATAACTTCGCATTTGGCTCACATTTGTTAAACTCACACCAAATGTGTTCAATAAAAAATTTTAAGTTTTTTTTATTCTGAAACGAATTCAAACTTCCTGTAAAAATAAACGAGTTATCTTCAGTTTCAATATTATCACTACAATTAGTTTCCATTCCAGAATACAAAACATTCTCTTCTGTAAAAAAATTGTTATATTTTTTTGCAATTTCTAAATCTGAATCAGAAATAAAATAGACTTTGTCAAATTTTTTCCAAATGTCTATTTCATATTTTTTTGTTTTTAAATATTCATAATAACTAATAAACTTCATTAATAGATTATTTTGAATACTTGAAAATTGCTTAACTAACTTATATTCTATGTTGTGTTCTCTCAAAATGATTTTTAGATTTGGATACATTTTTTTTAATTCAATAGCATATTTTGCACTATGAGGAGAATTAGCCCAAATAAAATCAATGTTATTTTCTGATACTATTTTAGATAAATATTTTAATACAGACTTACAATAATACTTAGAAAGTTTAAAAGACAAATTTGAAAATAAAGACAATGGATATTTTAAGTAGGAATCCTTTGTTTCTAAAACGTAGGGTTTTGCTATAATCCCATATTTTGAATATTTATTAAGCAAATCATCATTCAATTTTGAAACAGGAAAAGTCATAAACACATTAAAATATTTTTTAAAATATTTTGCAGGAAAAAAAGTTTCAATTTTTCCTCCATCTGAATATGGCAAACTGTCACGATTAGCAATACATAATAAATTTTTCATAAAATTATCCATTTTCAATTCGAATCTAAAAATTATAAAGTTTTTGATATTCATTCTTGATTTTATTTATATCAAATTTTTCTTTAACTCTTTTACGAGCGTTATTTCCTAATGTCATTCTTAAGTCATCATTCTCACAAAGCATTTTTATTGCTGATGTTAATTGTGAAACACTACAAGGTTCAACCGTTAAACCTGTCTCTTTATCTACTGAAACATAGTTCATTCCTGTTTGAAGATTGGTATTTATAACCGGTTTGGAATATTTCATTGCTTCTAATTGTACAATTCCGAATGATTCTGTTCTTGTAGAAGTCATTAATAAAATATCTATTGATTTGAAAAGATAATCTTTTTCCTTTTTCTGAACAAATCCTAAAAGCTTGACTTTATCTTCAAGCGAATTAGTTTTTATGAACTCTTCATAATTTTTTTGTTCAGGACCATCCCCCACAATAAGAAGAACAGCATCATCTATATCTTTTATTGCTTGTATTGCTATATCGAAGCCTTTTAAAGGAACTAAACGTCCGACGCACAATAGAATCTTTTTATTATTAGCAAATTTTTTTATATCAACACCATTAATTGTTTCTGAATTAGATAAATCAGGAGTATCTAAATTAACTCCATAAGGAATAACAACACATTTTTCTCTATTTGAAGATAATATAACATCTGTATCAATTATCGTTGGTGAAAGCACATGAATTTTGTCAGCTTTTGAAAAAAAATATCTATATAATCCCCAAAAAGATTTCATATATTTGTCATAACCGATAATTGCACCGTGATAGGTAATAATTAGTTTTTTATATCTTAATAAACCTAAATGGTACAATATAAACCAAATAACAACGTTTTGTATTACTGGCATGTGAAAATGTATTATATCTGTTTTCAAAAACATCATTTTAAAAAACAGATGAGGAGAAATTGAATTAGCAGCAAAATCGAAAAGATACTTACAACGAACGTGTTTAACGCCTTCATCAACAGAAGACTTTTCTGTATTTGAACAACAATACACTTCCTTTTCAAATTTATCATCTGGCAAACATTTGTTAATCTGTTCTATAACTGCCTCAACACCACCTATATGAGGATAAGCAAAACGTGCTACATGCGTTATTTTTAATCTTTTATTACTCATGTCTTCCTCCCAATGCGAGGAACACTGCTTTAACTAATATACCAATTTCCCAGAACAAGTTTCTATGCTTCAGATAATACAAGTCATACTGCAACTTTTCCGAAATATCATCATTCATTACGCAATGTCCTTGGTTAATTTGTGCCCAACCTGTCCAGCCGGTCTTAACCCACATTCTGCAAGGATAATAAGATATTTCCTCTGAGTAAATTTTTACCAAATCTTCCCATTCAGTTCTAGGTCCGACAATTGACATTTCTCCCTTCAAAATATTTATCATTTGAGGAATTTCGTCAAATCGTGCTTTCCTTACAAATTTACAGAACGGAATAACTCTATCATCGTTAACGTTTGCTGTATTTTCACTAATTTCGCCCGCTTTGGGTTTGTAATCATTAATATACATCGTCCGCAACTTATACATCTTGAACTTCTTGCCGTTTTTACCGACACGAGTTTGTGTATAAATCGCAGGTCCGCCGTCAGTCATTTTAACTCGAATACCGATATAAAACAATATCGGAAATGTTACGGTCAAAATAATCGTTGCTGCGATAACGTCATATATTCTTTTGCAAGCATCATACAACATCGACCTTTTGTTCATATAGTCGTAAAACAACCAATTTATTGACATTTTGCTTACAAAATATTTTCCGGTTATCATCTCGTAAAATTCCGGCATTTTATAGACCTTCACGCCTTCTGGGATACTTCTTACCATGTGAGTAAGCCATTGTTCCTCCATACGGCGTTTTACAGCGATAATAACCACTGAAATTCTTTGTTTTCTAATAACTTTTGCCAAATCGTACGGGTTCAAATAAATCGGGATTCCGCAATCTTCGACAAACTGATAATTTTCATCTTCAACATCTGTAAAAAAGCCCGCAACCTTCATTCTCAGTGCTTTTTTATTGATAATTTCTTCAGCAATAATTTTCGCATTATTGTCAGAACCAATTATCAAAACGTTTTTGACTTTTTTGAAGTTAAAAAGATAATAATGGAATAAAAACCTGTATAACTCAAGTGCCACATAGGTTAAGAGCATTGTTAACGCATAATAACAAACGAGAGACATTTTCGGAACAAAGAAGAACAAAAGTGCAAAAGGCACGATATTAAAGAATATCACACCCTCAAACAACAAATAGTAGTTTCTCTTTGTGACGTTGAATTCTCTGATTTTATATTGTGATTTCAAATAAAGAACGATTGCCCCCAAAACAGTCGTCAAGACGACAGTCGGGATATGAAGTCTTTGCGGCAAACCGAAATAACGGTACGAAAAATAAGACGCTGACGCAATCGCCAACATATCAAACAAAAACATTAAAATTACTGATCTTGATATGATTCTTCTCATTTTCCCTAGAAATGCAAATTTTAATTATTAATAAAAAAATTATAATATAAATACACATTTATTGAAAAAATTTTTTGCTCAATGTAAACTAATTTTAAAATTTCAAAGTTACAAAAATATATCGAATAAAGCAGTGAACAGTGCATTAAACAAAATAAAATCGAATAATAATGTTATCGGTATCCCGAGGGCTATTTCATATTATAATAATTTTCCATTCTATTACGGATTTTTCAAGGCTTTGGGCTACGAGGTTGTTTTGTCCGATAAAACAACAACCTCAATAATCAATAATGGTTCAAAATACCTCGTTTCAGATACCTGCTTTCCGATAAAAGTCTATGTCGGTCACTTGGTTAATTTACTCGAAAAGGGCATCAGAACTATCTTTGTCCCCTCTATTCAATCAGTTGATTTTAAAATCAATAATTGCAGTAAGGTTAGAGGACTTCCTGAAATTATCAGAAACGTCATCAATGAAGAATTTACGATGATTGAACCGACTTTAGATAAGACTGAAAACCTCGGTATAAAAGACTTTTGCAAAGACACTGCAATCCAACTCGGTATTTATGACGAAAGTCTTATTGCTCAAGCATTGCAAGAGGCATGGTCATATTACGATAAATTTTTAGATTTAACACATCAAGGTCACTCTTATGAGCAAGCCCTTGATTGCGTAATCAATAACAAAGAGCCTGAAATACTCATCAAGACTAGAGATTACGAGGTTTCTGTTGTCGTTATGGCTCACGGTTACAATCTTTTCGACGAAAGAATTTCTTTGAATTTGCTCAAAAAATTGGAACAAATGAATGTCAAAGCCTACACAGGGCTTAATGTTACGGCAGATGACGCTGAAAAAGCGATTACTGAACTTGGCGAAATCAGATATTGGGCTAACGAACTCGATTTGACAGGAACAGCAGGTCATTACCTCTTGAATCACGAGGTCGATGGAATTATTGCACTTTCGGCATTCGGTTGTGGTCCGGATTCGCTTATGGTGGACGAAATCGCCTACCATTGCCGTGATTTGAATGTACCCTTAATTCATCTTACGATTGATGAACATACGGGCGAAGCAGGGTTTGTGACAAGACTTGAGGCGTTTGTCGATATGATGATAAGACGAAAACGGCTTGAAAAAATTAAGCCTCAAATATGCACAGATAAACAAAATTCAGGCAACACTGAAAAAATTATCAACTATACGAATATCAAAAAACTTCGTAAACAAACGGCAGAAACGAAAGAAGTTGAAGCACAATGATAACAAAACATTCCTCTTTGGGGGTAATTCATATTCACACGAATTTTTCAGACGGAAGTGGCGATATTAATGCGATTTCGCTTGCTGCAAAAAAGGCAGGCTTAGATTGGATTATAGTCTCTGACCACAATGATTTTTCAGTTGAAGAAGGTCTCTACAACGGAGTCATAGTCATAAAAGGGGAAGAAATTTCTCCCGATATCGGTTATCACACTCTTGCTTTTGATATTAATGAAAAAATTTCGCACTCAGAAAACCCAATCGAAAATATTGAAAATGTCCATAAACAAGGCGGTTTCTGTTTTGCCGCACACCCTGACGAATCCGATAGCAGAAAAAATTCCAACAAGCCGATAAAATGGCTCGACAAAAAGGTCGTACCAGACGGGATAGAAGTCTGGAACTGGTTTTCAGACTGGGCAAACCGCTTCAATAACAGTAATATTTTTCATATCGCTTATGCGTTTTTGTTTAGAAAAAAATTAATCCGTGGAATCGAGCCGCAAACAAGAATGTGGTGGGACAGAATTAACAACGAGAAAGCGGACATTTTTCCTGCCATTGCCGGCTCTGATGCCCATGCTTTAAAGGTCAATAATTATTTAATTCCTGTGACCGTTTTCCCTTATGAATATTGCTTTAAAACGGCAGCAAATCTGATTTTCACTGATGAACCTTTATCATCTGACTTTGAAACGGCTAAAAAGCAAATATTGCAAGCAATTAAGCAAGGTAACAATATTTTGCTAAACAGAAAAAAATGTAAAAGACACAATGAAGTTTCTTTGAAGGTCAAAAACGACAGCACATCTGCATTTTGCGGTGACAAAATTAACCTTGACTCAAACACTGTATTGCGTTTAAATTTACCCAAAAAGGCTGATGTCTCGCTATATTTGGACGGACATGAGATAAAATGTGAAAAAACGGACAAATTTTTCCACAACATAACCGAAAAGGGGAAATACAGAATTGAAGTTTATAAAGGTAAAACGCCCGTGTTATATACAAATCCGATATTGGTAGTTTAAAATGACAGAAAATTCGCAACCAAAATTTATCAAAATGGAGGACAATATTCCGGCAAAAGACCGTGTAATTGCGTGGCCGAGAATGGGTAGAATTGATATTCCATTAAAAGCACTATTAGTGTCATTGGGTGCGAGAGTAATTATTCCGCCCCCAAATAGCAACCAAGCACTCGAAATTGGAGTCAAAAACAGTATTGAAGGAATTTGTCTGCCGTACAAATTAAATCTCGCAAACTATCTTATGGCACTTGAAGGCGGTGCGAACACACTGATGATGTTTCAAGCCCCAGGGTCATGTAGGCTCGGAAATTACACAAAAATGGCTCAAAAGACCCTAAAATCATTGGGTTATGAGTTTGACCTTGTAATTTTTGATATGTATAAAAGCAAGATGAAGCAGACATTGCATGCATTTTGGCACGTTACAAGGTGTATAAACCCTTGGAAATACTACAAAGCATTCAGTCTTGGTTTTAACAAATTTTTTGCGATAGATACTGCAGAAAAAATGTTATTCAAAATTCGTCCAAGAGAAATTCACAAGGGTGATGCTGAAAAATGCTATGAAAAATGGCTTGAGATAATCGATAACACTAATAGTGTTTTCGCTTGTCGCAGGCTTAAAAACAAGATAATAAAAGACTTTAATAAAATAGAAATTGATAAGAACAAGGAAGTTCCAATTATATATTTGATTGGGGAATTTTTTGTTTTGTTAGACCCATTTACGAACCAAAATATAGAGAAAGAACTTGGAGAAATGGGTTGCGAGGTGCAACGACAAATTATGTTCAGCGACTGGCTTGAGCATGTTTTGAAGCCGTCACTTTTTTATCATAAGGAATCTCATCGTGAGCGTTCAGTTCGCTATGCAAAAGATTATATGAAGCGAGCAATCGGCGGCGAATGTATAGAAACAATCGGCGATGTTGTTTATGCCGCAAAACACGGTGTTGACGGGGTTATACACATTTCTCCATTCTCTTGTATGCCAGAGATTGTAGCCCAAAATATTTTGCCCAAAGTTTCAAAAAACGAAGATATTCCTGTGCTTTCGCTTGTTTTGGGCGAACAAACAGGCAAAGCAGGCTACATCACGAGGATTGAGGCATTTGTTGATTTAATCAAAAGAAAAAGATTAAAAAAAGTAAAATAAATTTTTATATATATGCTTGTATTATATTAGATAACCATTTTCATTGTATCTTAAGTCTAGAAAATGAAAAAGAATATCCTGAAATAATACGCCTAATTAAGTATTATTTCTCAACTCATATAAATTTAAATTCTCAATTAACAGCAAGTAAAATTAAAAAAGGAGAAAAAGGAGTTTGGCAAAGAAGGTATTGGGAGCATATAATAAGGAATGAAAAAGATTTAAATATGCATCTTGATTATATTCATTTTAATTCATATAAACATTACAATATTGCACCAAAAGATTGGATATATTCTTCTTTTCAAAAATTTGTAAAATTTGGTTATTATGGTATTAATTGGTTAAATCAAGAAGATAAAAATAGTATAAAAGATAAAAATTTTGAATAATTTCTGTATTTGTGGGGACACTACGTTTTCCCCACCATTTTTACCAAAACACATTCTTTAAATGTTCAATTTTCATCTCCGGTTTCAGGGTTATTCCTATTACGTCAATTCTGAAATCTTTGACTTTGTGTTCCGTTAAATAGTGTTGTACGCCTTGTTTAATATGTTCGTATTTTGTTTTTGTAATCGCTTCTGCTGGTGTTCCGAATGCGGAAGTTTTGCGGGTTTTTACTTCTACAAAAACAATTGTCTTTTTGTATTGAGCAATAATGTCTATTTCGCAAAATCTAGAATAATGTTTGTTTCGTTCTAAGATTTTGTATCCGTTCTTTTCTAAATATCTGCAAGCTAAATCTTCGCCAGCATTTCCGACTTTTTTGTTATCCATTACTGCTTAATAGTTCCTCTTGCAAGTTTGGTTATATCATTTAAAAGTAAAACATCTTGTACTTCGCAGTTTGGAGTCCATCTTGATGGACAGATATCAATTCCGCCTCTGCGAGTGTACAATGCGCATACAAAAAGCTTGTCATCTTTGTCTAAAATATCGTGAAGGCGTTTGAATATCATCTCGCAGCATTCTTCGTGAAAATGATATTCAGAACGGAATGAACTTAAATATCTTACCAAACTTTCTTCTGTAATATGTTTAGCAGATTTGTAATAAAGGAATAAATCCCCAAAGTCTGGCTGGTGTGTAACTCTACAATTTGAACGTAAAGAATCAAAAGTTAAATAGTATTCTTTGATTGTGTTATTTGGTTCTGTATACAAAACTTCCGGAGCTTCTTTAAACTTTTCTATTATCAAATTGTTTTCATTAACAAATTGCATAATGTTTTGGAAATTTTCGTATATTTGAACTTTTTCAGTTGAGTTGTCTATAAAATTTATTTTTACTTCGGTTTCAAGCCTTTCAGACAAATCCCTTTCAATTTTACTTTTACATATCTCAAGGCATTCTAAAATGTTTTTCCCAAAGCGTGTCATGTTGAAAGAATTAAGATAAAGCTTTAGAGATTTTGACTCTACTAAAAATTTGCTGTTACAAGAATATTTAAGTTTTAATAATCTGGTTACTGGAATACCGTTTTCGGTCATTGAGGAGAATTCGTAAGCGTGCCAAACATCCCATCCATAAAAAGGTAAGTTTTCATTGCTTAAATTATATTGTTTTCGGTTTTCTTCTCTCGGGATAGCTACCAATAAAGACGGATCGTAGTTTTCACTTCCGCTGACTTTTTTCCCTAAAAATTTTGATGCAATTTCGTCTGTTTTCATAAGAGAAGTCTAGCATAAAAAGAAAGATGAGAAAATACTTTCTCATCTCTAAGGTTTATATTAAGTTTGGTTTATGAAATTTGTTGTCTAAGCAATATCTTCGTACGCTGCTGGATTGTTAAGTAAATCATAGTTGATTTCGTTTTCGTTGTCAGCGATTGCTGCTACAACTACAGCATCAGATGTTACGTTAACTAATGTTCGCATCATATCTGTAATTCTTTCAATTGTGAACAAGAATGCGAAACCTGCGACTAATTGTTCAGGGCTCAATCCCATTCCGTTAAGAATTAACGCAATTGTAATTAAGCCTGCCCCAGGAATGCCTGCGCAAGTTGAAGATGCAACGATTGCCAATAATGCGATTTCAATGATTAAGAATGGAGTAAGCGCAACACCATATGCTTGTGCTAAAAAGATTACAGCAACTGTTTGTAATAAAGCTGTCCCGTCCATGTTTAAAGTCGCTCCAAGCGGAAGTACGAAACTTGAAATTTTGTGAGAAATTCCTCGTTTTTCACAACAGGCAATTGTTAAAGGCAATGTTGCTGAAGAACTTGCTGTCCCGAATGCAACCATCATAGCCTCTGCGATTGCAGAGTATAACATAACGATATTTACTTTTGAGAAAAATCTTAAGAATAACGGATAAACAACACATAATTGAAGCATAAATCCGATAAATAGTACTAATAAATATTTTGAAATACTGTTGAAAATATCGATACCAAAACTAGATACCGCACTTGCAGTCAATGCAAAAACACCTGGTGCTGCAAAATACATAATCCAATCAGTAATTTTCATAGTTGCAGCAAATACAGATTCAAAGAATGAAACAATCGGTCTGTTAACATCTCCGACTTTTGCAAGAGCAACTGCAAATAAAAGAACAAAAACAATAATTGGAACCATATCACCTGATGCAAAAGAATGCATTGGGTTGTTAGGAATGAATCCTAAGAAAATATTTAAAATATTTCCTTGTTGTTCAGCCATTGCGGTAGCCACAGATGTTTGAACCTCGCTTGCTGCGTTTTGTGTTATATAGTGTGCAGCTCCTAACCCCGGTTGGAAAATTAAAGCTAAGGCTGATCCGATTACGACTGCAACAACTGTGATAATTCCGTAATATGCAATCATTTTTGTTCCAAATTTGCCAAGTTGTTTATTGTCTCCAACACTTGTAATACCAATGATTATAGCTGATACAACAAGTGGGATTACAACCATTTGAATTAGCCTGATAAAGACTTGTCCAATAAATGTTAAAACGGTTGATACTAATGGGTATTGATGCCCATGTAAAAATATTCCGACTATAATACCGAGAATAATCCCGAAGAAAATGTGCCAATTTCGCTTAATTCCAAGACCGAGTGCGATTAGAATCTGCATGTGTAATTTCATATATAAATCCTCATTCAAATATCGTTACCCGTCAATTATACAACTTTTTGTATAAAATATCAAACATTTTTGAATAAAATCATAGAATTGAGGGATAAAATCAAAAAATTTTATTTCAGCGCAAGGTAAATTTTGTACATAAGTTTTAATAAATGTTCATCAGCTTCCATTGCTTGAAAAAATTCTTGTTTAATTTCATCTAAAGTTTTGTGATGAGAAAATTTGTATAGTTCACTTGGTTCAACGCCTAAAACTTCTGCAATTTTTGCAAAATTTTCTATTGAAGGTGCAAATTTTCCGTTTTCTATATAACTGATGTTAGAAGTACCTATGCCGATTTTTTCAGCAAGTTCTTCTTGTGTAATATTTTTAGCTTTTCTTACCTCTTTTATTCTCTGTCCTAAAAGTTTTTTAATATTTTCCATAAAAATATTATGGAAAAAGCAAGAAAAATATTTAATCATATACAATACTATATAAGTTGGTATTTTATATAGTTTGACAATATAAAAACTTTATTCTACTATATAAAACATTAAAATAAATATAGTAGAATAATAATTTTTTATTTGGAGCGAGTTATGAAAAAAGATAAAAATCATATTAAAAAAGCTTTCACGCTTTCGGAAGTATTAATCACCTTAGGCATCATCGGTGTTGTTGCAGCGATTACTTTACCAACTTTGGTTGCAAATTACAAAGAAAAAGTTTTTGTTGTTTCTGCAAAGAAAAATTATTCAGTATTAACAAATGCAATAAATAAATGGAATGAAGAAAATGGAGCAATAGGGGATGCTTCGGCTTTTTGGATTAGTGAAGCCACGGATGAAAATTTGACTTTTCAACTTGCAAAGTATTTAAATGCAGCTAAAGTCTGTACTTATGCAAAATTGCGAGAATGTGGTGGGGAATACGATATTATGCAATATAAAAAAATAAATGATGGAAACGGAAACACTACACAAGAAAATTGGATAAGCCAAAGGGCTAGAATTGTTTTAACTGATGGAACTTTTGTTTCTTTAGAAGCAGGAAAAAATATTACCAATTCTAGTTGCGAAAAACAGATATGGGCAAATGAAAAAGATCAAAATGGATTTTTTATAGAAGACTCTAGTAGCCCGTCAGGTTTAAAAGGACATTATTATAAACATAACGTATGTGGTAGGATTGCTTTTGACACAAATGGATTAAAAGGTCCAAATCAAATAGGTATTGATGTTTTTCAAATTCCATATTTAGGAAACGGAAAGTTGGGAACTGATAATAATGCTTGGGGAAATATAAATTATGTTTTGGCAAATGATAAGCTTATAAAAACTGAAAAGTATAAAATTGGGAAATTTGAGTAACTCAAATCTTTTTTTTAGGAGTGTACGTAGGTCGGGATACACATCCCGCCGTCAAATTTTTTTTATTATATAATTGCTCTATGAGATTAGGAAAAAAAATTTTTAGAGAAACAGGATATTTTTTACAAGAAATTGCAAGAAGTAAAATTATACTTCAAGCAATCCTTGTTGGGTTAATTTCAGGTTTGCTTGTTGTTCTGTTTAAAGTTTGTATTAATAAACTTTTTGCTCTTATTCAAAATTATATTTCTCAGTTTGATTTAATTCACAAACTTTTTATTTTTCCGATTATAACAACATTTGGCGGATTGATTTCTGGAATTCTTGTTTATAAATTTGCCCCAGAAACTAAAGGAAGTGGAATTCCATTTGTGAAAATGGTTATGGCAAGAATGGGCAATATTACTCGAGTTAGGAGCATTGTTGTAAAATTTATTGCTGGTGTTGCCGGAATTGGGACAGGGTTATCATTGGGGCGAGAAGGTCCAAGTGTTCAGTTAGGCGCAGGTGCTGGCGCTTTGGTTGGAAAAATGTTCAAAATGCGAGGAACTGATCAAGGGAAATTAATCGCCTCAGGGGCTGGTTCTGCTATTGGTGCAACATTTAATGCTCCGATTGCAGGGACAATTTTTGTTTTAGAAGAATTGGTAAACAAATTTTCAGCATCGTTGCTTTTTCCTGTGCTTGTGGCTACGGTTACAGCATCTTCAGTCGCAAGACATTTTTTAGGGAATAATCCATCTTTTACAATTCCTTATATTACCCATGATTTGTCATTTGAGGGAATTTCTGTTTGTATAATTTTGGGTATTGTTGCCGGCTTTTTGGGCGTGGCGTTTGCAAAAGTTATATACAAAAATAATGAACTTTTTGAAAAAATGGATGTAGTTCCCAATTGGCTAAAACCAGCTGTTGCTGGTTTTGTGATTGGTGTAGTAGGCATATTTATTCCTTATGTTTTAGGTTCTGGAAACTTGTCTGTTGACTTGTTGTTACAGCACAAACTTTCGTTGTCGATTGTTTTGCTGGTGTTTGTAGTAAAGTTTTTTATAACACCGTTTTGTTTTGGCTCTGGAGCTGTTGGTGGAATATTTTTACCTATGTTGATGCTGGGTTCGTTTTTAGGTTATATTGTTGCTTCTGTGTTTAATATGTTTGGCTTTCAGGTTGATGTTGTTGTGATGTCGATGATTGGAATGGGGGCATTTCTCTCTGCGGTGGCAAGAACTCCGATAACTGCGGTTGTAATGGTTTTTGAAATGACAGCTGGGTATACGCATATTTTACCGATAATGCTGAGTTCTGCAATTGCGGATTTAATTGCTGAAAAATTGAACCATAGACCGATTTATTCAACGTTGATAGTAAATCAGGTGAAATCTCCTGAAGCAAAGAGTTTGAGCGCATTGTTTGTAAAGGATTATATGAAAAAGGATGTTGTTTGTTTTTCTCCAATGATGACAATTAAAGAAGCGCAGGAAGAAGTTAAAAAATATGCATATAAAACATATCCAGTGAAAAATGATAGAAATAGATTACTTGGTTTGATAACAAAAGCAGATATTGAAGATGCTATGTTTCAGGGTGTGGATGAGAATATTGAACTAAATAAATTGATGAACCCGTCGCCGATAACAATAGAGCCGAATGAAACTCTTTATATTGCATATTTCCGTATGCATTCAAATAATGCCATATGTTTGGTTGTGGTGGATAAAAATTCAAAAATAAAAGGTATAATTACTCGAGAAGATATAAACTCTGCAATTTAGAACATCCGCCATATAATTTGTTTTGAGAACTTATAAGTATTAGAGTGACCAAAATTTTTGTGTTTTTGATAATATTGAGCAATTTAAAAAATTTTTAATTCAACATTCTTTATATGAAGAGTTTTAAAGGACGAGTTCAAAGATTACGCTCAACAAGCAGTTTGTTCTTCTTTTCTTTTAAATTTGATAGAAAAAGATTCTAGGGAGCAAGTTTATGAAAAATAATATTTCAAAAATATAATTAAAGTGTCTTATTATAAAATAAAATTCATATAACTTTTATCAATCCAGTCTTGGTCGATGCCGATGTAGCGTAGGGTTATCTGTGGGGTGAAATGATTAAAGATTTTTTGCAAAATTGCTATGTCTTTGAATTTTTGGTAGTGGTGGTAGCCAAAAGTTTTGCGAAGTGTATGCGTGCCAACTATGTAGTCTATTCCTGCCTCTAAACAAGCCTTTTTTATAATTCTATAACATTGTGTTCTCTCCATTCTGTTGTTAAATGTCGATAAAAACAAGGGTTCATTCCCGTTTCTGTTATTTGTAAATTCTTTAAGAAGAGGTTTCAGTTTTGAGTTTATTGGAAAACGTTTGTATTTGCCGGTTTTGATTTCTATTATGGTTATATAATTTTTGTTTTTTACATCTCTTACATTTAAATTTAGTATGTCTGAAATTCTTAATCCACAATTGGTTCCGATTAAAAACAAAAGTAGATTTCTCAGACTTTGTCCGCTCAAAATGTTTTCAATTTTTTTTAAATCCTGTTTGCTTCTAATTGGTTCTACTGTATTCATGTTTTCTCCTTTACCTTGTTTACAAATTCATTAAATCAAGTGTATAAAGTTGCAGGCATGAAATACTTTACTAGAACTTATAAGTATCCAAATATTAATTAATTTCATAAAAAAATAAAAATCAAAAAAGCCCTTATAACAAGGGCTTTTTAAATGGTCGGGATGACAAGATTTGAACTTGCGACCCCCGCGACCCGAACACGGTGCGCTACCAGACTGCGCTACATCCCGACATCTATATCGTATATTGCTATTTAATTTTCAATTGTTCATTTGGTTTTATTAGT
>ENA-ORPK01001361-ORPK01001361.1-human-gut-metagenome-genome-assembly--contig:-NODE-1361-length-19465-cov-34.782844_pt1 | contig 19465 bp, 18 predicted proteins | sample MGYA00242139_ERZ509068 | MGnify/ENA primary metagenome ERZ509068 (study PRJEB26280, sample SAMEA2338687) | human gut metagenome | biome: human gut; feature: human-associated habitat; material: faeces... | reverse complement strand
AAACTTCATCTTTATTAATTGCAGTTCTAACACTATTGATATAATCAAATTTTTCATTTGTGTACTCAACAATATCATCAACATCATCATGTGAAATATCTTCCACATCCATCAGCTGCTTTATGAATACTTGTTCTTCCAACCGAGAAGGAAGTTCCGTCATTGTATTCCTCATAAAAGAAAACTTTCGTCCTCTGTATTTTTGACAGATTCTATCAAACACCTTAGAAAACTCATCTCTTGTATAGAAATCCTTTTGGTCTGAATAGTATTTATCTCTAATCATCCCAAGGAGCTCTTGATAAGCCTCTTCCACATTTTTGAGGGGAATATTCTTGTTGAATTCCAATGACACCAGAATCTCTCTTTTCAAATCTGGTTCAAAACAAATACTCATAGATTTCAATAATTGGTCAGCATAATCAAAATCAATGAGACATTTTATATAACCCTTTGTCGTTTTTCCTTTTTGGGCATTTGCATCCTTCCGTTTGGATTCACTTGTCTCCTTATAAACTTTTGTATAAAATTTCTTCAAATCATCAAAGGAAATTTCACCATTTTGATATTTCTGCAATTCCATCCAGAAAGGATTGTTTACGGGATTTTTATTTGTTACCAAGACAAAACTATTACTTTCCAAAAAGTCAATCCGCTTATCTTCATCCTGTTTGTTGGTTATATCTATCCAAACCGCTATGGTCTTCCACAAGTCATGATCTCGCAAGCTAAGATTAACAGTTTTTTGATTACTACCACCAATGGTATGTTTCAACTGGAAGTATACAAGGCCTTCTTCTGAGGACATAGAAACATCATCATACTTCTCGTAGAAAACGACATCTCCTTTTTCGACCATTTTCAACAGCCGATTTATAAAATAAAGGAACTGGTAATCAAAACCTTTTGCTCCTTTTGCATCATGACCTGTATTTTCAATAATATCATTTTTTTCCATAAATCATCATCTGAAGAAAGACTTATTCACTTAATATTTATTCCTTCACTTAAATCATCGATGCTAACTTAATCAAGTATTCCACACACTTACTCAATTTCTCAAAAGGCGTAATTGGAGAATTCATAACTTGAAATGCAAACGAAGAATATTGGTATTTTATAAAAGTGTTGCCACAAACTAAATCAAGCATTTTCAATGAGTATTCAAGCCATGTTCTAACCATTGCCTCATTAAGATATTGGTTCCCCATAAGAGAAGTTCCCTCCTGGATAACTCTATAAATTCCATTATTCATGATTACCTCCTTTCTTTTGAGCATGAATCAAATTGTTATGGTATTCAGATGTCAAGAAGTCTTCTTCTTTATTTTGTTTTCTCTTCTTGATGCTGATACCAAAGCCCTCGAAACTCTCAAACATTGGAAATATGATCAATACCAGCCAAAAAAGAAAAATAAGATTATTGCCATTAAAATCCTCCGTAAACGACAAATCTATGCAAACTTTGAAATTCGACAAGACATATATCGTTGTTGCAAGGAAGACCAGCATATACCAGTAATCCACCAAGCGATTACGAATGCTCACACCAAGAGACTTCAAACATATCCATAGGTTACCAATACCTAAACGACACAAATAACCTATCAATCCACCTACCAGCAAGGCTGCCAACAGTGATAATGCAAATACCCAAATTTCAATATACATAGTCATTATTTTTATTATTTATTGAATATAACAGTATTAAGCAGATTAGCATTCTATAGAAAGACCTTGTCCACTTCAGTGATTACTATACCATCAACCATATTCCCAGGCGGTCCCATCCCGCAAAATATGGCGAAGACCTTTGATGGTCCGCCAACCTTAGAGCGAAGCGGTTACGAGCACCGGAGGGCGGTTACATCCTCTCGTCCCTGAGGGAAGAGAGGCTTGGTGAGAAAGGTGGAGCCTTCCTTAAGGGTAAGGAAGGACGGGTAGGTTTTCGAAAAAATTACCTCAATATTTTCAGGAAGAGCCCTTTCTTTTAATACTCGAAAGGACTTTCAAAGTCCTTCAGCACCTCATGTTTCGTATCCTTTTCGGAAAGATTAGCATGTTCCGTAGGAATGCGCCAATCGATGCCAAGAGATTCATCCAGGATAGAGATACCACCATCAGCCTCAGGGTGATAGAAGTTATCACACTTATATTGGAATACCGCAGTTTCTGATAACACAGCGAAGCCATGCGCAAAACCCTTAGGAATAAAGAACTGACGATGATTATCTTCCGTCAGTTCCACCGCCACATGCTTACCGTATGTCGGCGAACCCTTACGGATATCCACGGCAACATCCAGCACTCTGCCCTTCACACATCTCACCAACTTGCTCTGGGTAAACGGAGGTCTCTGGAAATGCAAACCACGCATTACACCATAACAGCTCATGCTCTCGTTGTCCTGGCAGAACTCCACCTTGTAGCCCACCAATGGCTCTACCTTCTCTTTAAACTCTCGCTCGCTGAAGCTCTCGAAGAAATAGCCTCTAGCATCTCTAAACAGGCGAGGCTCAATGATGAGTACGCCATCTATATTTGTCTTTATTACGTTCATTGAATTCTTTATTAGATTTTGTAACTTATTTGTTTTTCTTCTGTTCCAACAACCATTTGAAGTATTCTTCATGCTGGTCAACCAAATGCTCCCAAGAATACTCATTCTTGATTTCCTCCACATTTCCATCCGTGAAGTTTTTCTTATGCAGTGTACAGATATTCTCGATATCATTCAGCATCTCTGTCACCTTCTCTGCATTAGGATAGTACAAAGAGTTCTTCTTCAACACGGCACGATTAAAGATGTTATCGTGAGCAAGGATAAAGCACTCAGAAGCCATCGCTTCCAACAGAGAAGGATTGGTACCACCTACACTATGGCCATGGAAATAAGCCTTAGAGAAGTGACGGATAGAATTCAATTTATTGAAGTCATAGATACCACCTACGAATTTCACGCTCTTTTCCTTGCCATATTTGGCAACCAGTTCCTTACCATGAGGCGTATTGGTTTTACCTACCACAATCAGAGGACGCTTACCATTCTCCTTAGAATGCAAGTAGCCCTCAATGGCCATCACGATATTATTCTCAGGTTCCAGTCTAGCTACCAGAATATAATATTCCTCAGGTTTCAAGCCATACTCCTTCAAATGTTCCACATTATAATCATCATGGATGTCGGCACCGTATGCTAGGAACTTACTATCCTTGCCATACTTCTCCTTATAGTAATCATGGATTCCCATGTTATCAGCAATGAGATAATGACTATGTTTTACAGCCATTCTCTCCTCCCAAAACACGAACTTGCGCACCCATTTGTTAAACTTGGTACGCTTGTATTCCAAACCATCCATGTTGGTAACCACAATACTCTTGGTCACGTTCTTCACGTCAAACCAGATGAAAGCAGGAATGATACTCGTATATCCTGCCTCATAGATGATATCGAAGTTCTCACGCTTCAAGGCATCCTTCAGCGACATGAAGTCGTAGAAAAAAGAACCGATACTTCCACCCATCCAAGTTTCCGGACTATAGATATGTTTGATTTTCACACCCTTGTACTCATCATCCTTATAAGGGTGATAAGAAGGAGAATATACTGTAACCTCATGGCCACGCTTTACTAAACCCACTGAGATATACTCAGCAAACTGCTCAAAGCCTCCGTAGTTATTTGGAATACCACGGACGCTAACAAATGCTATTTTCATTATTTTCTCTAAAAAATTTAATTAATCACAAAATGAATATTATTTGTTTAGAACTAATAATACAGTCCCTTCAACAACTCCCCTATTTGGGTTCCATCAAACCAATTTTGCATCTTGATGAAAAAGTCTAGGAAGTAATCTTTGTCCCTACCGGGGAAAAGAGTTTCAAAATATTCCTTGGGTAAGTCATGCTCCCAAGAGGCATCTACACGAAAGCCACACATAAGCTGAAGAGCCATTTGATTCTTGGCAAGTCCCCAACCTCCATGAAAGAACCAAGCATTTTGAGCCTGTGGACAATGAGAACCGACAAATTCTTCCAATCCGTAATCATACTTAGTGATGCACCTTTTATCACACCTAAATAAATAGATGGTAGCGTCGCTTACTTCAGGTCCTATGAGTTCATAAGAGGTAGAACCATCTCCATTCCCATTCAGATAGTTCAAGGCAAACCATAGAGCGGTTTCCAAACTATCCGTAAGATCTACACCCACACTAGGCAGCCCATAGTGTTGAGCGATACCTAAAGAAAATGTATGGAAATTCTCTACCATCCTGAAGTCTTCCTGTATTTTTCCTCCACAGTCGCAATTCAAATCATGAATTAAGATAGAAGCCAGCTGATGCCATGCAGAGCATAATGAAGTATAATCAACCTTATTGTTGGGTTTCAAAAAGCTTGGAAGAAATGATGGTTCTTTGACATTGATGTTGCCATACAATAACTCAATTTCCTCTTGAGAACGCACAATTTGATAGGATTTGTTTTGTCCGCGAAACAAGATAATATTATCAGGATTACGTTCTTTCATTATCTTTGCATAACTTTTTATCTCATCTAAATTGCCCACTTTAAATATAGGAATGCGTCTATAAGGAACCCTGAGTTCATCTACAATTTCAGGAAATTGCATAAGACCATTGTTATAGAAAGAGAGACGATCCGTAGCACCATAAGGATACTTTACATTGTGTAAAAAACTCGGAGTGAAAAATCTTCCATAATAATCATCACACAACACTTCGGTATCATACATTTCCTTACAATCCCCTTGTTCTAAGCAACAACCAGTTGAATGCATCTCATTCACAATGGGATAACCATTATATAGGGTTCTCGCCCTAAATTCTATGTCATTAACAGAAAATATTTTCATATGACCCCAATTTTAGAAGGAAAATGCAACAAGTCCAATCGTTCTGCTACCCAAAATTGAGCATATTGTGTAAACATAGATGGCGAATAAGCATTCAGATAGATATTTGAGACAAAGCGATCACTCATCTTGCGTGCTGGGATAAAACAGTCCATAGCTTTTACCACTTCAGTATGAAATTGGCTCAAAGGATATATAATTGTATCAACGATAAAATTCTTGGAATGGATGACAAGCCCACGTTCATCAAACCTAACGCTATGTTCATTATCAAAAGGATGAATAAGAGCTTTCTTAAAAAGATCTATATACTTTTGACTAAACATAGCAGTCAAACTGTTTGCCAAATCCTCGCTTATTCTCACATTATTTATCAAATCAAAAATGAGTTGGTCATAGTGTTTTTTTTTAAGAAAATCCAAAGCCTCTATTCCACAGCCATTATCTTCGATAGGAAGCAGTATCTCCATGTCGCAATTGTCATAACATCTTGCTTCCAACTGCTTATATACATTATATATGTCAACAAGGCATATTCTTGCATTAAACTGCTCATATAACCTTTTCCTAACATTAGGATTATCAAATAGCATTGTATCCATATATTTTATCATTGTTTGTAAATTTTATCAATTATCTCCTTTGCATGTTCTTCCATAGAATACTTCCATTTGGAGCTCAATAATTTGTCATTAAATTCTGCAAGCAAGTTCTTATCTGAGAGAATTTCACAAATTAAACTTTTCAGTTCATCTTCACTGTGATATACAAACTTCGGATTGTACAATTTCACAATATCTTGGGCACCTACATTGTCCGAGACTATCACAGGAACTCCATACGACAAAGCTTCAAGAGTAACCAACGAGAATGTTTCTTTCCAAATGGAAGGAACTATCAAAACATCCATTGCACTATAAACATCAGCAATAGTAGAGGAGTCAAACTTACCTTTATAATATACAGGCAATGAAGGATGGGTCCCTACACCACCACCCCAAACAGACAAATCCCATGATTCTATCACACCAATGTTTTGCAAAACAGAGATTAGCAAAGGTAACCCCTTATATGGCGTACTATTGCCAATAAATCCTATATGTAGAACATCATGACCATATACTTTTCGAATACGATGGTCTTCTATACCTCCATGTGTAATGGAAACCACCTGTCCTTTACTTGTTGGCAAGTATTGCATAAAGACCTTCTGGGATGTCTCACTATTGTAATGGAAACAATCAACCAAAGAAAAACACTTCTTGTAATAGTCCAAAAGCTTTTGATAATCTTTCATCGTTTCATCCTCCTTAAAACTTTCTTAAATGGAACCACCCATTTGGCATTTCTCAACTTCAAGAATAGAGCTGACTTTGCACTGACATTACAATCCTCACATCTCTCGCATGAAGCCCCAAGACAGACCTCTCCACACTGATTGATGAAACTCACCTTAGGGCAAAGTCCAAAGTAATCATGCGAGGTATAAACTATACGTATCCCTCTATCATGCGCTTCCTGTAAATATTCCAAAGGCAACCCCATCAACGAATGGACATGAAACACATCTGGTTTTACCATATCAAGCATTCTCAGGAATGACGAAATATCAAGTTTTTTAGATGATATTTCGCTTTCCACATCCTTAATGCCATACATCAAAGGTACTGGTAGTGGATTTGTCATTTCAAAAGTCAAGATACCTCCATAATGCTTGTCTTCATGTACATAGCAAGACTTATGTAGCAAAGATGTTCCCCCAGGATAAAGAGCAACAACAAAATGAGCAAGATTTTGCTGAGCCAACATCAAATCCTTTGCGTAGTTAACTAACCCTCCACTACGATAGGGAGAGAAACCAAGTGTATAATGAAGTATACGCATGATTAAAACTCTATTCTTCGAATAATTTTGTCACGTATCCATTTCGCTATACGTTGAATTAACAATCGTGTTTTTGAATTATACCCGAATATTTTTACTAGAAGCATAACTTTAGGGTCAACCCAAGCACTTGCAAAGTGATGAATACTATAGGTATGATTTGATGTTTTTAAAACATAGCGTTTTCCAGTTGAATCAATAGGACTGAATCTATCAAAAGGAAAAACATTTAGCACATTTTTTTTATTGATAAAATCATCTTTTGATTTTATAACATTCAAAGTATATCTGTCTTTAATTACATTTTGGATTACTGAGGGCATAATAATAATATCAGGATTACCATGTTTATCCTTAAAATGTCGCCCTTGATAATATTCAAGAAGCTCTTTTATTATTGGGCATTTTTTTTCAGCACCAATCGTTGCAGCTTCAATTATCCCCTTAGACTCCAGTCCCATAAAATAAGGCAAATCAAGTAATTCATTATATGATTTAAGAACTTCTACATCGGAATCCAAATAGATACCACCGTAATTATATAGGGCATACAAACGAATATAATCTGCACAAAAGGCATATTTTTTCATTTCATACGCTTCTTTTACCCACATAGATGATTCTATATCAAATCGATTAGAATCCCACAACCATATTTCATAATCTGGCAAATATTTATGCCAACTATTAATACACTTTTGAATGTTGCTTGGATAAGAGTCTCCACTCATCCAACAATAATGAATTATTTTAGGTATCATACTATTATATCTTAATTTTAATATTTAGCTTTATTAACATAACAAGTAACAAGTATTTATAATTAAAACTCTTGTAAATTGCTTTAAGCCAATAATTTCGTGCAAAAAAAACTTTTCTTAACAATCTTGATTCTTCACTCGATATACAAGCCCAATGAATAAAAATTGATTTTATAGTTTGAGCTATTGAATTATAAATTATATAATTCTTGTTTTTAGAGTCAGACAACAACAAATATAATTCATCACAAATTGCAATACAATCCTTACCTTTTTTAAAAGAATGTCCACTATTAGTAATAGACCCTTGATGTCTAAAATAATTATACAACTTTCGAGATGAATAATAACAGTTATCAACCCGTAAATATGAAGAAATTGTAAATAGCCAATCTTCTCCATAAATACCTTTTTTAAATGTCAAACTATTTTTTTCTAAATAGCACTTACGAAAGATATAAAATTGAACTGCAGAATATGGATAAATCCAACCATTTTTATATAAAGTTATTCCATCATATAGTTTACCATTAACCAAATTTCTTTTAAAGGTCTTTAATGGAATATTATTGTCATTAAAATAGTTATAATCAAAAGTCATCAAATCTAATTTGGGATTTTCCTTAAAAATATCATAGATATATTTTAAACTATTAGAAACAATGGAATCATCGCTGTCAACAAACCAAATTAAATTACCTTTAGCTATACTAAGCCCTGCATTTCTTGCGGTACTTAATCCTCCATTTGATTTGTTTATAACACAAATATTATCATAGAGCAATGCATACTCATCAATTATATCTTGTGAATTATCAGGTGAGCCATCATTAACTATAATTATCTCATATTCTGATTTTGGAATATCTTGATCCAGACAGCTATCCAGGCATTGCCTTAAATATCTTTCTACATTATAAACTGGAATAATTATTGAAAGTTTCATAAATATTTACTTAATATATAAGGAGCACAACCGGCTGCCCCTTGGGATACAGAATTAAAAAACCAGGATATGTATAACAGAATAATTACGATGCCATACACTTTCATTACTTTATTTCTATTTTCTTTGGAAAAGACCCAACAACTAGCCATTGCTAAGACTATAAATGAATTATAATAAAAATAATAATTCAAACGTTGAAGGCTTATACCAAAAATAAATTCTTGAATAACAAATCCAATGAACGTTAAATTATATACAATAACTCCATACTCTTTCCATTTAACTTTTATTGGTTTAAAATTGCACCATAAGAAAAAGAACGCTAATAATCTAAAAGCTATTACAAAGACTGACTTTGCTTCAAAATTATCAGACTTTACTACTTCTGAATCTGTATTAAAATACCCAATCAATCTAACATCAACACTAGAAATATGAGAGAAAACACTATCGAACAAATAAAGAATTTTGCTTATAAAAAACGTAGAAAATAGAACTGAAACCAGATAAATTCCAATTTGTATTTTCTTGTTTTTCAAAAAATCATAATGAATAAAGAAATATAATGGCAATAAAATCAAAGAAGAGGAATGAACCAAAGACAACAAACCCGTAAATATAAAATATCTTTTATAATCACGCTTAATTATATATGGAACAACATTAATATATATCAATATAGCAATCAGTTGTCTCATAACATTGAATGTTTCCACAAACATTAAAGTCGTAAAAAAATAGAACATTAAGAAACACTTCATCTTACAAGACTTAAACTTCTGCACAAAAAGATCCAAAAAGAATATTTGGCAAAAGGCTATAAAGATAAAAAAAGGAATATTAGTCCATTTAAATACTTTGCATATTTTTATTATAACTAAATATAAAAATTCAAAATTTTGCTTCGAATATCCTATGATTGCATTATAAAATCTTTCATCAAAAAGACCATAATTTAGCTTTATTAACTCTGTAAATTGTGCTGAATAGCCTATATAGTCCATGCCATTGCCTCTGAGCCCTAATAAAAGAGTAAAAGTGATTACAGCAAACCAATTTGTTTTCTTCCATGGCAATTGATAGCTTAAAATCATTAAAGCCAGATAGAATAAATACCCCAATAGGGTTGGAAATATATTTGAAATCATTTTTAGAAACTAGATAAAAGTCTAATCTTTAAGAATTTATACCGTTTGCAAAGTTTGGCCTTTAAACCATATTTCTTTTCTAGCCAAGTAGCAGAATAATGATGAATAGACTTAGTTTTATCAGTAATATTCATCTCACCTGTTATATAATCCTTAGGACAAAAATATTCCTTAGGATAAATTAAAATTCCAGAAGACTTCAATACTCCATCATCTAGGATTTCAATACCATTTTTATTCAAGATTTCTGTTGTTATATCAACCACATTCTTTTCTATCACACCAGTCCAAGTTATGAAATGATGAGTATTATACCAATTAAGGATTTCTCCATACAGCCCTAGGCCTGGGTTTACCCCCAGCCCTAGGCCTGGTGCGACGCCTAGCTGCGCAGGCGTCGCACCAGCCTTAGCCTCATTCTCACATCCCATAAACGGACCTTTAGCAATGATATCATCCATATTCTTGATAACCTCTACATCTGTATCAAAATAAAGACCACCATATTTATAGAGAATCCAGAAACGGGCATAATCACTCACAAAGGCATACTTTTTAGCCTTATATGCCTCTGCTGTATAAGGAATGATATTCACATCAAAGTTACTCTCATTCCACTCCTTTATCTCATAATCAGGGAGATACTTTCTCCATGAAGCAATGCACTTCTGTGCACTCTTTGGCAGAGGATTTCCCCCAAACCAACAATAATGAATTACTTTTGGTATCATAAATATTTAAAATCAATTTTTCAAATTATATATTACCTAAACGAGCATATCTTATCTAAGCCAAAGCCCTGTTGCACGCTAGGAATATGATGATAACCATCTCGCTGCAAATTATCTTTCAAACCCTGGATAAGGGTGATAAGACCTTCTTTGCCATCTACTCCAAATAAGATTTTTGCCTTTTCAAAATATCGGCTTGAAGCAAGCTTTGGGAGAATTATAAAGTTGGAATTATAAATACTTAACTCCGGGTACCATTTATCATACACCTCATCTGTTTCTACATAAACTAAAGATAGATAATATAACAGAATATCAGCCTCAACCATACCTTCGAATAACTTGCCATCCACCTTACTTTTCAACAATGTTGCAGCCTCGCTGATGAGGTTAGAATTTGTCAAGTTCTTCTTGAAATAATCTAATGTGTAGTTATACTTTTGAAACCCAACATAGTCCAAAGGTATGATTTCCCTTCCTATACGATTAGAGAGAATACAGAAATCTGCAGCAACTACATCACGGATAATATCAAAACGCTGATGCTTTAGCATTATAGTAGTGAAAGATAGAAATAATTCGTAGTTGAAAAAACGATAATTATCATTTACTAAATACGAAAGCGAGTTTGAAGTGGCAAGATTAATGTTACTATCTTCATAATACTGCAATAGTTTTTCGAAGAAATCAATAAATTGCTCACCTTTACATTCTTCATTGGAAGATACCGTCTCTAGAAAATTAATAAAGTCATTGTTTACCACTTGCATAGAATCGATACTCTTTTCTATCAAATCTACTAAATCTTTTGTATTTCCCGCTCTAAAAGATATTTTAAACTGGTACAAAGAAGCTATCAACTTCTCAAAATATCGATCTACCCAATCTTTGAAAGAGGAACTTTCTGCATTTTTTGCCTTCAAAACACTTTGCTCTTTAGCAGTACTCAGAAATATGGGTTCATCAGAATCTAAATATGCTGGCATACTTCCCAAAGCAGGCTTCCTTATAAGCGGTTTGTCAAAGATATCACGTAAGAGTTGGTCATAACCCATCTCATAGTAATCATCCGAACTCATATCTATGTGAATTCGGGATTTCAAGAAATGAGGCTTATAAATCGTTCCATCATTTCCCTTTTCAAAAACAATAGGAAGGAACTTAGTCTGATCGGCCTTCGAATAGATTTCGTCAGACATGATGGTACTCTCTGTACCAACTCCACCTTTTCTGCAGTCAGCTTTCTCTGCATAGTCTTGATTGCAGATAATCAGCACCTTATTAATCTCGGTATCTGTTACCATCTTCTCCATGAAGACATACTTATCCTGTCCATCCTTCAGACTCCATACATCTAAGGTCACATCTATACCATCGCTCATTAAGCGCCTAGCCAGTTGTTCCACTCTAATCTTATTCTCCTCAGGATGCCAACTGTACGAGATAAAAACTTTTGGATTCATACAATATACATTAACACAATAACCCACACTTTTTAATTTCTCCCAATCGTGTTTTTTATGAATTTCTTTAGAGGAAGTAAAACTGTAAGCTTAAATTTTTCCATTTTCAAAGATTGGTCTATTGCTACTTTCAAACCAACGTTTGGATAAAGATTTCGAAATAAACGATGAGACTTGTTTTTACCACTTGGTCGCTGAAGCTGCCCATTTCCACTTATTCCCTCAACGATATCCCGTTCCGTCAAAACAACCTGTTTCTTTATCTTGTCCAATAACACCTGACCTTTATTTGTATTTACGAAACAAAGCGAAACACCTTTTCCCTTTTCAAAATCCACTTCATCCCCTAATCCCCAGAAATCAGCCACAGTTATATCAGAACAACGAGCCGAGGTAGCATATCTACATGTATAACAACTCTCACGGAAAGTAAGACATTGCAAGAAACCAAACATATAGCTATCATCATAAAACTTGCGGTTTATGCTTGTGTATGGTTGGTTTTGCAAAAACCAACCAAACACAATTCTTGCAGAATTGTGTTTGGTTTTGCCGCCTTCATTTACAACTTTTTTACGGAATGACACTTTTATTTTCTTGCCATCTTTTTCTTCAGTATAATAGCCAATATTCTCCGTCAGCATTTTTTGAGAAGGCACACCATGACATACCAAATCTATAGTCGTCAAGTTGGAATAATCTTTTCGCAAGAAAGACTTCAAACCTGCAATTTGGCAAGGTGTTCCAGTAAACAAGACCATTTTATCATCCTTTAGGTCTTTGAGTACGTCACTATACGTTGTACCAATCTCTGATTGCACATACTTAGAACCTCTTAATCTTTGTATATCTTGCAAGGAGTCTACCCTAATATGATGCACATGAAACACATCTTCACCAGTGCATCCATATACGATACCATCTTCAGAAACGACAGCTCTCATTAAAGCTGTTGCAGCTCCACCAGAAGCACTTTCCATCAAATCTTTCTCCTCTGCCAATGCTAGAGCATAACAAGATTTGGGATAAAGCAATGTCTGTCTATTAATGACAGGACAGGACATCTGACATAGATGACAACCGACACATTTATCACTATCTATCTCTGGATGAAGATGCCCCATAGAATCCTCAACCATATTAATCGCCTGATGACGGCAGGCATTATAACAGGCAGAGCAACCTGTACATTTATCAACAGGGCAAACTTGTTTTATTTTATTATTTGAGTGCATTATTTAAATATTCTTTTGATTCTTTTATAAATGGAGTTAAGTTCTTCCATACTTTTTCAAAGTCTATTTTTTCAAGACCATTAATTAGACTAACCTCATCTTCAGACAAGAGTCTTTCTTCTATCTTCATTATTTTCAATAGATTTTCAACTCTAGAATTTTGACTTGTAACAGACTTTTTAAATCTCTTGAATGTTATGAACTGAACATTAAATATGGATGCGAAAATACTACCATGAAAAGAATCCGTAAATAGATACTCCGCATTGTGAATAGCCTCCAAAAATTCTATCGGACCAGCAGTTATTACTTCATCTGCTTCATTATAATAAGTTTTATCCGTATAAAACATCTTAAACTTATATCCATGGCTATGGGCATACTTTCTTGCAGCTTCAATATAAATAGGATTAGATGTTAAGAAATAGCCTAGAATATACTTATCCTTCACACCTTCTTGCTTGGGCAAAAGCATCTCCCATCTTGTTTTATCCAGAAGCAATGTAGGATCTGCGACATTAGCTACAATTTTACCCGAAAGTTCTTCCATTATCTGCTGTCCCTGAGGTTCTCTTGCAGACAAGAAAGAGAAATCTTTGATTAAGCTTTTAAACCGATCTCTATATTCATCAGGCATCTTTGAGATTCCTATACTAGGAGCATAAGCTATTTTCCTTTGCTTGGTAAATTCAGCATAGAAAAAAACTGTTTTTGGATCTTTCAAAAAAAGGGGATTCCAAATCTGATCGCTGCCACAGACAAAGCAATCATATTTTGCATCCAAGTTTTGAGAATTCTCGATGTTTTTATCTATGATAAGATGACTTTGCTTAAAACGATCATATAACTTTGCGGACTTCTTTTGACTAACAGCAAATCTACGATATATTACATTAAGTTTCCAAAGCCATATTTTTATTCTATATTTCCAATTAATATGTAAATCTATGATAGGCGAATCATCTAGAATCATATCCTCATAGCCAAGAGAAATAATATATTGTTGCAAAGCATAAGCCTGCAAAAATGTTCCAAAATTATTATACGTAATCCAAGTAATATTAGCAATCTTTTTCATATCTTATTTTATTTTCGTTATTATCTTAGATATTGCCGCTAAAATATACTGTCTTTCATTAGCATTCATGCCTAGGGCATAAGTTGATACACCTACACTAACAAATGACACCAAGCAAACAATAATAAAGCTGATTATAGAATTGTCAAGCATAAAGTAAATGGTCAGAGGTATAACAAGGGCTACAGACGTAACTATTATAACCGGGAATAAGACATTTCGTATAAAACTACCATATGTCATTTGTATCATTCTATTAGTTAATCGGAGTCTCACAAATAATAACATTGCATTAACACCTATATTAACAAACATAGTTGACAAAGGAGAACACCCAAACTTAAGAACGATATAAGATAAAGGAAAATTTAGAAACAGAAATATTGACACTATTATTTGATAATTACGTATCTTACCATATGCCCTAGCCACTTGAGCCAGAAAATTAGAAAGCGTAGAAACCAATGAACTTACCAAAACAAGTTGACAGAAGCCTGTTGTATAATCCGGAACCTCTTTTAACCATAGATGAAGTATAAAGTCCATCTTTAATATAATAGGTAAAGACAATGCCAAAAGAAGATAATATGAAAAGCGTGTACTTCTGAACAATAAAGTTTTCATCTCACCCAATTGGTCTGAAGCATAGTTTTTTATCAATTGTGGATTTACCGCAGTTTGAAAATTTGCCACAAATCTATTCACAGCCCCATTTACTTGTTCGGCCAATCCTCTGGCTGCATTAACCACTGGACCAAAGAAGGAATTCAATATGATATTTACGCCTTGCCCAGTAAACACCCAAGCGAGTTCCCCCAACATATTCCAGCTCGCAAAACCAACAATTTGCTTCAGAAGATTCCAATCCTTAACAAACTTAAACTTAGCTTCCTTATACTTTCTTGTACAATAACATCTATATATCATCACGATACCAATTGTAACAACCATAATGAGAACACTATATAGTTTCAGTTTGTCAAAATTCCCTATAGCCAACATATATACAACAAGCAGCTTTAACACCACTTCTAATATTGAAATATATGCATATATCCCCATCTGTTCTTTTGAAATGATAATTGCATTATAGGGCACCTGCACTATTGTAAACAAAGTTGTAAATATAGAGCACTGTAGTACCCAATTGGCAGCATCCATTCTTTCTGCAGGAATGTTCATGTGTGTATTCAAATACCATACACCAACTATTTCCATTACGATAAAAACAAAGACTGCTATTCCAGCATGTGCAAATAACGAAACATTAAAAATTCGATTGACACCAGCCTCGTTATTCTTGCCTATTTCAAAAGATAAATATCGCTGTACAGCATTTGACATGGAACTATTGAGAAATCCCAACATAGCAACAACACCACCAACGACATTGTATATACCATAATCACTCACTCCTAATTTATCCAATACCTCTCGACTCGTAAACAATGTTACAAACATCATAAGTAGCATTCGAAAATAAAGAAGTAACGTATTCTTTGCTATTCTTTTATTATTATCTGTTGTTTGACTTGACATATATTATTTTCCAAATTCTTTAATTCTCTGTTCTTCTTTCAAAGAGCAAACCAGCAATTGTCCATGTTTCTCGGCTACGATATAGCCATCCAAGCCTTGAACTACCACCTTGCTTTCATCGGCTGCATGAACCACGCAGTTCTTGCATTCATACAATCGGATGTCCTTACCCACCTTGGCATTGCCATTCTCATCTTGTGGGAGCAAGGTACGGAGGCTGCCCCAGCTACCTAAGTCGCTCCATCCGAACTCGGCTGGAAGCGTAAAGATATCCTTTGACTTCTCCATTACAGCATAGTCAATGCTTATCTTCTCGCAGGTTGGGAAGAGTTTGCCGACTACCTCTTTCTCCTGTTCGGTATAGAAAGAAGGTGCCATCTCGTCCATGATGCTGGCAAGATTTGGCTGGAAGGTGCGGATTGCCTTGCTGATGGTATCAATGTTCCATACGAAGATTCCGGCATTCCAATAGTAATTGCCAGCGGCAAGGTATTGCTCGGCTGTCTCCAGGTTTGGCTTTTCCTTGAAAGCCTCAACCTTGTAGATTTCATCTACTAATGTTAGCTCTGCTGCAGCGATATAGCCATAACCAGTTTCTGGACGGCTTGGCTTAATACCGATGGTCACGATGGCGTTCTTATCGGAAGTATAGCTCAATGCCTTGCTTAATACTCGCTGATACTCCGAGGTATTAATGACGAGGGCATCGGATGGTGTCACCACGATGTTGGCATCAGGATGCTTCTTCTGGATCTTCCAGCAGGCATAAGCAATACATGGAGCGGTATTGCGAGCCTCCGGCTCTGCTAATATGTTATCTACTGGCATGTCAGGGATCTGCTCCTTGACAATGCGAATGTATTTCTCGTTTGTCACTACCCACATATTTTTGACAGGACAGATTGGCTTCAATCTATCTACTGTCAATTGTATAAGGGAACGGCCGACACCCATCACATCTATGAACTGCTTTGGGTAATCGGGGGTTGACATAGGCCAGAAGCGGCTACCTACGCCGCCAGCCATAATTATAATTTGAATATTATCATACATTATTCATCGTTAATTAAAGAGGTAGGTAAACGGTCACTTTAGGTACGTTAAGCCATAATATCCAGCACCCCCTTCCAACCAGCTTTCGCCAGCAGGAAGGCGGCGCCTTAATGGTTCTAAATCAAACTAAAAAATGAAATCATTTTTTTCCAATCTCGTCCTGTGCCTTCTTCAAGGCGCGGATTCTTAACTCCTTCTCTACTCGCTTCTTCACTTCCTTCTCTATCATGTCCTCTAAGATCTGGTTGAGAGGACGGGAGAATGGATGCCAACCGTAATCGGCATTCTCCTTCGTGTGACAGAACAACACCGTGCCAATACCCATCCATACCTTCAGGCGAACCTCCTCGCTAGTATAATGGGTGAAAATCCAATTGGTAAAACGAACAAACTCGGAGAGCAACATATGCTCGCCCTTGTTCAAATGGGTGAAGAAACTGCGGGTCAGGTGAAACGCTTTCTTGATGTCACTCTTCTTCAACACCCAGGCACGCATGCCTTCGGTCAACTCATGATAAGTCGCCTTCTCTGAATAAATGTGCTTGGCAGACTTCACTAACTGGTTTGACAACTTGTCGAAACGCTGCTCAGCAGTCTTCGACGAAATCTCAGCCGCGAGCTTCAACTTCTCATCGGCAGAAAGAAGAACTTTCTTTTTTCCATTTCTAAAACTTTTAAATAAAATTAGTACTTAAATTATTTATTTTTACCACAATGTGGTAATTTTCGATTTCCTATATCGTCCTTTTGTCGTAACTTTGCTGACAGTTACCGAATGGTGAACAGCGGGGTGAACACTTGCCCCAAGCATTCACCTTTTCGGCTCAGGGGTGAACCCTAGTAAAAAGAACTTTGTATATACAGCGCATGCTAGAAATATAAGAGTCTCTATTATAATGGGTTATATAGTGTTTTTAACACATTATTAACGCTAAAGGTTGGCATCAGGGTTCACCCTTCACCGACTTCATCGCCAAGTGTTCACCCACACTCTTTCTTAGAGAACGTTGTAAACAACAAAATAGAATATTAACAACTAATAATTTTAAAAAATGAAAAAAGACCAAAACAACAACAGCATGAATGGGACAGCTACGATGCCATCGTACTTCCCTTGCATCAAATCTTCGGAGAGCCATCCACTCGCCGACTGGTTGTATCTCAAGAGCGTGATTACCTCTAGCCCTGAGCTTCGAATGATGACTGAGACTTACCGCAAGCGTCTCGCCATCAGCAAGCAGTTTGCCGACCAGTACAAGCCTGAGATGCCTGCCATCACGGTTTCGGCACTCATGGACGGCTACGGCAGACAACTTGCCGACTTCCTCAAACCTACCTACATGTTCCAGCTCGACTTCGACCATGTGAAGAAGGAAGATATGGAGCAGCTTATCCAACTGGTGAGAAGCGACAGTCATACGATGGTAGAGTATATCACCGTGAGCGGCAGGGGATTCAGAGTGTTCTGCGCCTACCGTCCTGTGGATGACGATGACATCAGCGTGCTGGAACTCTTCGATGCCGTGCTGCAGAAGGCGATGGCTTACTACACCCAGCTCCTGGGTATCGCTCCCGACAAGCAGTGTGTTGACATCACCCGATGCGCCGGTCTTGCCTACGACCCGGATGCCTATTTCCGTTGGGATGCCGAACCTTTTGCCTTGGGACCGAAGGATCTGAAACCCCTCTACACGAAGAAGGCGTTGCAGGCGAAGTATTCTGCCAAGCAAAATGCCAAGGGCGGCAAACGAAGCCTCAAGGCAAAAGAGGAGGCGAAGTCAAGCGACAAGGGTGCGCCTACCATCGAGGAGGCGGCTTTCCACATCAAGGAACTGCTCGACCTGTGGGGCTATCGGTTCGAGCCTGAGCATCACAACGAGTATGTATGGCACTTTGCCGACATCTGCATCTACTATGGCATCCCGCTGGAAGAAGTCCAGTCCTACGCCGACCGTGAGTTTGGCACCAGCTACGAAGATACGGCTTCCGTCGTCAAGTCTCGCTACAAGCATCTGCATAAGTTTGGTATCTGGCACTTCTATCGCCAGGGTGAGGGCCGCAGCGGCAAGCCATCGGTAAGGAGCATCAAGCAGTGGCTACTCACCCGCTATCTGTTCCGCCTAAACGTGCTGACGGGATTTTACGAGGTGGAGAGCCGCTTCGTTTTAGACGGCAAGTATCCTGACTGGGTCCGCATCGACGACAACATCGAGAACTCCATCTGGAGTGAGATGGACGAGTCGGGACTGCATCTCCCGGAGAAGACCTTGCACAACATCATCAACAGCGACTTCAGCGAGCCGTTCGACCCCTTGGACGATTACCTGCGCAGTCTGCCGAAATGGAAGAAGGGAGAGGATCCCGACTACATCGACCAGCTAGCCGACCGCATCGAGGTGGAGAACCTGCCCGACAACGAGCATACGCAGAGCCTCTTCCGCTATTTCTTCAAGAAGTGGCTGGTAGCGATGGTAGTGGCGTGGGTAACGCTGAAGGTGGTGAACCAGATGATACTCATCTTCGTGGGCAAGGGCGGCATCTTCAAGACCACGTTCTTCCACATGCTGTTGCCCCCACAGTTGCGCCAGTACTTCCTCAACGACTCGACGGGAGCCTATACCGACAAGGACTTCATGGAGGCTTTCAGCAGCAAGGCTCTGCTCTGTCTCGACGAGTTTGAGATGGTTTTCGGCAAGAACCTGAGCGCCTTCAAGAGCAACATGACCAAGGTGACATTCTCCA
>ENA-ORPK01001359-ORPK01001359.1-human-gut-metagenome-genome-assembly--contig:-NODE-1359-length-19493-cov-8.784752_pt1 | contig 19493 bp, 16 predicted proteins | sample MGYA00242139_ERZ509068 | MGnify/ENA primary metagenome ERZ509068 (study PRJEB26280, sample SAMEA2338687) | human gut metagenome | biome: human gut; feature: human-associated habitat; material: faeces... | reverse complement strand
CCATTAAGTCGGACAGAGCAAAAGTCGTTATGACCGCAGGCTGTATTTCGAAAAAACACGGACAGAACGACTTTCATTTACAATATTTGAGGAGATAGACAATTCGGCAAATCAGAATTTGCAAAAATAATATTGACAACCACTCACAGCTGTGCTATTCTAAATCCATCAGTTGCGTGCTCGTGAACACGCAACACAAAGACCTACTGGGGTGTAGGTGCAAATTGTGTATCAAAAAAGGAGAGTTCATCATGTCTATTACCAACATTCCAAATGTAAAATGCGGTATTATTTCTGTAAGCCGTGACTGCTTTATTATTTCCCTTTCTGAAAACCGTCGCAAGGCCATTGTAGAAAGCTACAGTAAAAAATATGGTGATTTGTACGAAGTAAAAAAGACCATTGAAAATGAATGCGACATGCTGGAGGCTGTAAAAGAAGCCAAGGATGCTGGCTGCAACGCTCTAGTAGTCTTCTTGGGAAACTTTGGTCCAGAAACTCCAGAAACTCTGGTGGCTAAAGAATTTGACGGCCCTGTTATGTATGTAGCTGCCGCTGAGGAAACCGGCAAAAACCTGATTAACGGCCGTGGCGATGCTTATTGTGGCGTATTGAACTGCTCCTACAATTTAGGCCTTAGACATCTCAAGGCATTTATTCCAGAATATCCTGTTGGCACCGCTGACGAAATTGCCGACATGATTGCTGAATTTCAGCCAGTAGCACGTACTTTGCTAGGTCTGCAGGGCCTCAAAATCATCACCTTTGGCCCTCGTCCACAGGATTTCTTCGCCTGCAATGCTCCTATTGCACCTCTTTATGACATTGGGGTAGAAATTGAGGAAAACTCCGAGCTGGATTTACTGGTTTCCTACAAAGAACATCAGGATGATCCACGTATCAAAGATATTGTAGAGGACATGGCCAAGGAACTTGGCACTGAGGGCAACCCTTACCCAGATTTACTGCCACGTATGGCTCAGTATGAACTGACTCTCTTGGATTGGATGGAAGCTCACAAAGGTGCCCGCAAATATGTAGCCTTTGCTAACAAGTGCTGGCCAGCCTTCCCAAGCCAGTTCGGCTTTGAGCCTTGCTATGTAAATAGCCGTCTCGTTTCCAGAGGCATTCCTGTTGCCTGTGAGGTAGATATCTATGGTGCGCTTTCTGAATACATGGGCATCTGCATTTCCGGTGACACTGTTACCCTGCTGGATATCAACAATTCCGTACCAAAGGATATGTTTGAAAAGTATATCAAGGGCATCAAAAACTACACAGTTGAAGACACCTTTATGGGCTTCCACTGTGGCAACACTCCTCTGTGCAAGCTGAAGAAGGGCGGCGTAAAATATCAGCTGATTCAGAACCGTCTGCTGGAAAATGGCGGTACTCCTGATATTACCCGTGGCACCCTGGAGGGCGATATAGATGCAGGTGAAATTACCTTCTATCGTCTCCAGAGCACTGCTGATGGCAAACTTCGTGCATATATTGCCGAGGGTGAGGTACTGCCTGTTGCTACTGAATCCTTTGGTGGCATTGGCGTATTCGCTATCCCAGAAATGGGCCGTTTCTATCGTCATGTATTGATTGAGAAACGCTATCCACATCATGGTGCTGTAGCCTTTGGTCACTATGGCAAAGTAATCTTTGATGTTCTCCGCCAGTTAGGCGTAGAGGATATTGCATTCAACCAGCCAAAGGGTATGCTTTATGCTTCTGAAAGCCCTTTTGTTGATTAAATAAATCTTCCCCCGTTATAACGAGGTATCCAATGGCCCCTACCTATATAGGTGGTGCGATATTGTGCCTAGGGGTTATAACCCTTGCGTTATAACTACTATTTTTCCCTTATACCCTTATACTGTAAACTAAGAGAACGGCTCCCCCAGAGTCGTTCTTTTAGTTTGCAAAAAATGAACTTAGGCACCAAAAAAGGGCTGCTCCCTAAGGAACAGCCCAAAATTCTACACCAGTGCAGAGCGATATTTATTCAGCAAATAATCACAGTAAGTTTTGTCGCGAATAGCCTTGGTTACATCATCATTTAATCCCTTGGCTAAAAGCAAGGCATAGAGCTTATTAATCGTCTCTATGCCGTATTTTTTTCCTCGGGATTCGACTCTATCCAATACTTCACACATATCCAATCCCTCCATTTTATCTAAATCTGTAGAATATACTTCCATATAGCGCTTATCATTGGTCAATACTGACATCAGCTTCAACAATCCGTCTGCATGACGAATTTTTTGTTTATTAGGTTGATATTCTTTCTTATTACAAATCTGTACAAAATAATCAGCGATGATTCTAAAATCACTAACAAATTTTCCTACCTGCCCGTCAGTTAGTCTAGGCACATCTATTACATTGATTTTGTAATCACTAACAAACTCCCTCAATCTGGGAGGAATATCCAACGCATCATACAAACAGAGTGGCTTTTTCCAAGGTGTTTTGCCAAAATACAAAACCAAGGTTATGATAGGATAACGCTTATTTTTGACTCTTCGCTTCTGCCCTGTAACCTGACAGATCTGCAACTCATCCTGATTCATTTCATCACGATAGGCTGAACCATCATAGCCCATGATTCGCAGAGGCATATCCGTGTCAATAGCCAGTTGATTTTCCACACCTATAAGTGCTAAACGTATGCAGCACTTTTTATCAAGCCAATATTTTGCTACATCCCGTTCCTGTTCATGTATAGCAGAATCATCTGCTTTATACTGTGAATAAGTCTGGGCATCCATCAGGCTGTTTTCAGAAATTACTTCCTCCCCATCAAAAAGACAGCCATTGATAATATCTGCAAAAACATCATTGTACGCTTCAAAATTCTTTTGTGTAATGTCTTTTTCTCCCAAGGCCAATCCCCCCTCCCTCTCATATTATACCATAAAGCAAGTACAGATAATAGCACGGCAATATTACCCAGCGAAAAACTTTTACAAAAATAGACAACAGACCTAAAATCTGTTGCCTATCGTGTTAATAAAACAGCTCAATAGCCTGAGGGACGGTTTCGATTTTCAAAGGCAGTTCTGGGCCGATTTCGCCATCCAAATCGCTAACCAGCTCTGTGTCACAGCTTACCTCGTAGGTGGAAGCCTGGCGGTAGATAACCTCCTTGCGGCCTGTTACATCCTTACCAGCCAAAAGCTCCGCCGTAATGGTCATAAGCTCTGCAATATTACACTGCTTCATCAAAAGCAAATCCAGCTTGCCATCCTGCACACTGGCCTGTGTTACAGCATTCTTAAAGCTAGCTACCACACTGCTGTTAACAATCAAAAACAGAAAGGCCTTTTCGTGAATTTCCTCTCCATCTGCCTTGATAACCATATCCAAGGCCTTAAACTGAGGCAGGGTTTTCAGTCCCTGCACATAATAAGCCAGCTTACCGAAGGTATTTTTCAAACGGGTATCAACCTCATGGGCAATGGAAGTAACCATACCGGCACTTACCACATTAATGAAATATTCCTCCCCAACCTTGCCCAAATCCACAGGCATGGTTTTACCCTGAGCAATTCTATCAAAATAATCCTCTGTATCCAACCGCAGATAGGTAGCAAAATCATTAGATGTGCCACTGCCAATAATTCCCACTGGCAGCTTCAGCTTTTCCTTCATTACCAGATTCACAATCTCATGAACCGTGCCATCTCCTCCGGCAGCAATAATCCCCTCAGGATCAGCCTCTCGGATAAACTCTGCCAAATCTCCATTCTCCGGGGTAGTACGATATGGAATCACCATACAGCCTCTGGACTGCAGCTTTTCAATAATGCTATCCAGATTGCTTTTGAATTTAGCCTTGCCAGATACTGGATTGTACACCAACACTATTTTTTTCATCATACAGTCATCCCCTTCTCTATCAATCATTTTCTACAGTTTTGAATACACCGATTTTCCGCAGGAATCTAATGCTATAGCTGCCAATCATAGGAATGCGGGCAATATCCTCCTCCAGCATACCACCAATCATCAGCAACACCACCAGATACACCAGACAGCCCACTGGCACAGAGCCAAAGGTGGAAAGTACGTTGCTGCCCAGTTGAGCCATAGTCCAGTTATAGAACCCATATACAGACACCGCCATAATTGCTGCTGCAAACACGGTTTTCAATAGCTGTAAAACCTCAATACGGTATCCAATATAGCGATGAATAAAATACATATTGATAATGGCTGCCACACCCATATCCGCCGCTGTAGCCCAGGCTGCACCCATAATGCCAAGGTAAGGAATAGCAGTCAGACTCCAATTCAAAGCCACCTTGAAGCCAGCAGCAATAATCATATTAATCATAGGTATAGATGGATGTCCTAACCCCTGCAGCACCGCAGTAGATACCTGATGTAGTCCCAATAACACAATGCTGACAGAGGACACCAATACTGCAGGACCAGCTCCTGGTGCGTTGTAAATCAAGGTAGAAATAGGAGTTGCCAGCACAAAGACAATAACAAAGGCTGGGAAGCAGACAAAGTTAGAAATGCGCACTCCGGAAGCAGTCTGACTAAAAACCAGCTTCTTATCCCCTAAGGCTCTTGCTTTGGAAATAGCCGGCACCAAGCTTACTGCCAGAGAAGCTGTCAAAATAGTAGCCAGATTTACCAATGGCACCGCCATACCAGTTAAATAACCAAATAGCTCAGTAGCCTCGTTGACACTATAGCCTGCTACCTCCAACCGCTGAGGCACAATGGCCAAATCCAGATTGGATACTACTGGCAGCATAATGCTGGCAGCAGAAACCGGCAGGGACAAAGCAAAAATTCTCTTGATAATGGTCCAGGTGGAGGACTGCTCCCCCTCAGACAAAGGCTTAATATCAGAACCATATTCCGCCTTTATATCCTTTTCCAGCTTCCAATGGAAATACACCAGCACCAACAAACCTGCTACTGCACCAGCAAAAGCACCTAAGCTTGCACCAGCCGCTGCAAAATCCAAGCCCCAAGGCAGAAACAGACTGGCAAAGAGAATCATGGTAATAACCCGGAAAATCTGCTCTACAATCTGAGACACAGCCGTTGGCGTCATACGCTGCCAGCCCTGGAGATAACCTCTGGAGCTAGCCAGCAAAGTTACAAAGAAAATAGCCGGTGCCAAGGCCACTACAGACCAATAGGCACGAGGATCACGAATAAAATGCCAGTCAATAAGCCATTGCGCCCCAAAGTAGGTCAAGGCTGTAAAAATCAAGCCAGTTACCAGCATCAAGGACATGGATATTTTGAAAATCCGCTTAGCACCAAATATATCCTTCAGGGCTACCCGTTCTGCCGTAATGATAGAAATAGCCACTGGCACACCAGCCGTAGATACACTAAGGGCAAAAAAATAGATGGGAAAGGCCATCTGATAAAGACCAATACCCTCGCCCCCCAGAATTCTGGAAACAAAAATCCAATTCAGAGAGCCAATAACCTTGACTACCACACCAGCCACCGTAAGTATCAACGTACCCTTCAAAAAGGATTCTCCCTTGCTGGATTTCTTCTGTTCATTATTGTCGTTCATTGAAAGCTCCACCGCCTTTTCGGCCCAATCTGCAATATGCCCAATAGTAGATATATAAGCACCTGGTTATTTGCAAATCACGCCTAATCTAGCTATAATTATCTATAAGTGGTGTAAATTTACACACCACACCAATTTACATCATAACAGCAAAATTATACCACCTAATGGAAAACTCTGCAACCTTGACAGAGCCTGAAAGGAGTTCCAAATAAATGAGTGTTAATCTAATTGATTTTGATATGTCTGTAGGCCGCAGCAAGCCCCGTACCTTTAAGGGAATGCCCAATCAAAGCAACAGCTGCCCTTTTTGCAACACAGAGGCTCTTACTGGCATTATGGCCAAGGAAGGTAATATCATTCTCCTCAAAAATAAATACAATGTTATGGTTCCATCCAATCAGCTGGTACTTATTGAAACAGACCAGTGCCACAGTGATATTCCAGATTATTCTCAGGAGCATATGCGCCAGCTCATGCGCTTTGCTTTGCGGCATTGGCTCACTATGGTCAACTCCGAAATCTATCAGGCGGTGGTGCTTTTCAAAAACTTCGGACCACTTTCCGGCGGTACAATCCGTCATCCCCATATGCAGATTATCGGTTTTCCAGAAGTCAATCCTGAGCTTATGTATGATCCTGCCGAATTTGAAGGCATTCCTGTTCTACAGCACAATGGGGTAGATGTAAATATTGCCACTCAGCCTAGAGTAGGCTTTACGGAAATCAACATCCGCCTGCTGCCGGAGGCCTATTCTGACAAGGTTTCCTTTGGCAAGGACAAGGAGCAGACTCCCGCCCCATTTCCTCTGGTAAAGGCAATTTACACCTTTGCTGATTTTATCCAGGGAGCAGTAGCCTATCTCAAAGCAATTCATCAACGGGACAGCTTTAGCTACAACATTTTCTTCTACATCTATCAGGGACGGGTTCATGTACGGCTCATGCCCCGCTACCCAACCTCCCCTATCTTCATTGGCTACAATATCCATCTCAGCCCTACCAATCGGGAGCAAACCGCCCAGCAGCTGCGGGAAAGACTTTTGCCCCTTACCCAAAAATAATTTCATATTTGACCATACAAAAACGGAAGCCTGACGACTTCCGTTTTTTTGTATAAGTAAATGTTTTGCCTCACCGCATCTATAGGTAACAATTATCACCCTATTCGCCACGCGTTAAATCAATCCCCGAATGAAGATAAAGAACAACAGCACCGGCAGTACATATTGCAAATAAGGCTTCAGCCAGCGGCCAATCTTCAACCCCTCACCAGTATTGGCTTCCTTGAGGTAATTGTCAAAGCCCCAGCCCCAGCGGGTAGTACAGAAAAGCAGATAAACCAAAGATCCAGCCGGCAAAAGTATATTGCTAACCAGGAAATCCTCACTGTCCAGCACACCTCTAGCCCCAATAATGGTCATATCACTCCAGATATTAAAGCCGAATACACAAGGCATACTGCCAAACAGAATCAAAATTCCGCCTAGAATTACTGCCTTGCCCCGCTTCCAGCCAAAGGTATCAATAAACAAGGCAATAATATTTTCAAAAACAGCCAATACTGTAGACAGGCTGGCAAAGGTCATAAACAGGAAAAACAAAGCACCCCAAATCTGTCCTCCAGCCATATTGACAAATACATTAGGCAGGGTAACAAAAATCAGCGATGGGCCTGCATCTGGCTGCAAACCAAAGGAAAAGCAGGCAGGGAAAATAATAACACCAGCCATAATAGCCACAAAGGTATCAAGAGCGCAAATCTGGGCTGCTTCCCCAGCCAAGGCTCTATCCTTAGACATATAACTGCCAAAAATCTCCATAGCCGCAATACCCAGAGACAAGGTAAAGAAAGCCTGATTCATAGCCGCAGTCAAAACATTGCCCAAGCCAACCTTCTCCACAGCCTCCCAGTTAGGCATCAGGAAGAATTTCATCCCCTCTGCCGCCTTATCCAAGGTAAGAGAATGAAGCGCCAAAACCAAAATCAATACCAGCAAGGCTCCCATCATAATCTTGGTTACCCGCTCCAAGCCCTTTTGCAGACCAAAGCTGCAGATAAAAAAGCCAAAAACCACGGTTAAAACTGTCCAAAAGCCCATATATACAGGATCTGCCAACATATTGCCAAAAACATTGCCTACAGCCTCTACAGACATACCCCTGGCAAATTCTCCCGTAAGAAATTTGAAGAAATAGGCCGTCATCCAGCCAGATACCGTGGTATAGTACAGCATCAGCATAACACAGCCCAGCAAGGCCGCCCAGCCATGGAGAGTCCACAGGCCATTGTCAGGCTTCAAGGTTCGATAGGCACTAACCGCGCTTTTGCGGCTGCCTCTGCCTACCGCCAGCTCCATAGTCAGCACTGGCAGTCCCATAACCACCAAAAACAACAAATAAAATAATACGAAGAAACCACCGCCATTTTCCCCTGTAATAAAAGGAAAACGCCATACATTGCCAATACCAATAGCACATCCTGCACTAACCAGAATAAAGCCCAGCCGTGAGTTAAAAGATTCCCGTGCCATGTCCAATCCCCCTAATTTCAAAATTTACAAGATTTACAAGTTTACAGGAAAACATTTTAACATAAGATAATATAATTATGCAATAAAAACATGATGACAATATCCAGACAGCTTCCTACCTGTATATTATCATCATGTCCTAATAGTTACATATTTACTTCAATATCCTTGGAAATATTTTCTCCGTTGGTATCAATAACTCTCTTATACCAGTAGAATGACTTCTTTGGACTGCGCTCCAGGGTTCCTTCGCCCTTGTTATTCTTATCCACATAGATAAAGCCATAACGCTTGTCCATTTCACCAGTGCTGGCAGAAACAATATCAATAGGCCCCCACGGACAATAGCCCAACAGGGTAACACCATCCAGCTCCACTGCCTTCTTCATCTCAGCAATGTGATTAGCAAAATATTCTATACGGGCATCATCATGAATCATACCATCAGCCTCAGGCTTCTCATGCAGACCGATACCATTCTCCACAATCATCATAGGCAGTTCATAGCGCTCTTGCAGTACATTAAGGCTATAACGGATGCCTACAGGGTCAATCTGCCAGCCCCAATCATTAGCCTTGACAAATGGATTCTTTACCTCCCTGCCTACATGGCGATGCTCATCTGAAGTAAATTCAGTTGCAAAGCTCATGTAGTAAGAGAAGGCAATATAGTCCACCTGACCTTCCTTAATAATTTTCAGATCCTCAGGCTCCATTTTGATTTCTGTGCCAAAACGCTCCCATTCCTTCAGGATATAGCTTGGATAATGTCCACGGCACTGTACATCAGCAAAAACAAATGTCCTATCCATTTCTTTCAACGCAGCAATCTGATCCAATGGCTTGGCACTAGCAGGATATACAGGGCACATAGCAATCATACAGCCAATATACATATCAGGATTGATGCGATGTCCTTCCTTAACAGCCAAAGCTGAGGCCACAAACTCATGATGTGCAGCCTGATACATAGCCTGATAGCGATCTTCCCCTTCCTTATAGGTCAGACCGGAATCCTGAAAGGCATGATGCTCGCTCATAGCACCGATAACCTCACGCTGATTATTAATCTCATTGAAGGTCATCCAATACTTAACCTTGTCTTTATAACGCTCAAAGCAAGTGGTTGCAAAGCGTACAAAGAACTCAATCATGCGACGATCCCGCCAGCCGCCATACTTTTTGGCAAGATGCAGAGGAATCTCAAAATGAGACAGGGTTACCACAGGCTCCATGCCATGCTTTAACATCTCATCAAACAAATCATCATAGAATTGCAGGCCAGCCTCATTTGGCTCCAATTCATCTCCCTGAGGAAAAATACGAGTCCAAGCAATACTGGTACGGAAGCATTTAAAACCCATCTGAGCCAGAAGGGCAATATCCTCCTTATAGTGATGATAAAAATCAATAGCCTCATGATTTGGATAATTTTTCCCCGGCAAAACACCATCTGTAATCTCCCGCTTCACATCGGGACTGCCGCCAGTCATCACATCAGCCACGCTAGGTCCTTTACCAGCTTCATTCCAAGCTCCCTCTGCCTGATGGGCGGCTATTGCACCGCCCCATAAAAAACCCTTTGGAAATGCCATATTTCTTTACTCCTTATTTGTCAGCCTTCTCAGATGGAGTATACTTCATCCACTTGTACTCTGCCTGTACTGGGAAATTTGAATCATCTACTGGATTCAGCCATTCATCTACACCCTTGCCGGCCCACAGATTGGCCATAACCATGCTAGGAGTTACAGGCAGATTGCCAACAGCCTTGTGTACTTCCTTGCCATCCACATACCAGGTAATAGCATCTGGCTCCCAATCAAAAGCATAAACATGGAAATCTTCAGAAGCATCAAAGCCCAGGTCACAGAGATACTCATGGTTGCCCTGGCTATCAACAAAATAATTAAACTGAGCCTTTGTAGTATCCTTACCCAAGAACTCAATATCAATTTCATCCCACTGAGTCTTTGGCTCATCATAAGGACCAGTATAGGTAAAGAAAGAAGAAACGATACCATCACTCTTAGCTGGTTTCATACAAACCTCATATAATCCATAATGATATCTATTCTGATTAAGAGTACGGAATTCAGCTCCAGAATAGTTTATGCCAGGAATTGCCCAGCCTGGGCCATCCTCAACATCCAGATTCAGCTGCATACGCTTACTGTCAAAGGTCACATTATCCTTGTACCAGTTAGTATCAAACATAGAGCCATTGCACCAGCCATGAGAAGCCTGAGCCTCCTTAGGCATTTTCTTAGCAAAATCAAAGAAAAAACCATTCTCAGGTGCTGCCTTCTCTACAGTAGCACAATAAGGACTATCCGCAAAAGCCACACCGGCAGGAGCTACAGAAGCACCTATCCCCATAGCCATTACACCTGCAGCCACAACGCTAGCTATTTTCTTCATCTTCATAAAAATTCCCCCTCATACAAAAATTATTTCTTATCAATTTCCTTATATACATCAATCAGTTCCTGAGCCACCAGCTTAAAAGCCTCAGCACTCATCAGCTGATCCTCTGCATGCATAACCAAAAGGCAGGCTACAGCCTCTCCCTCAGCCTCTCGTCCCAAAAGCTCCAGATGAGAATCATGGCCTTCGGAAAAAGAAACATCTCCTTTTTTTAGTAATTCTGCTGCCCGCTCATAGTCTTTATCCTTGGCAGCATGAACTGCCTCTATATAACAACTGCGAGCTGTACCTACTGCAGAAATAATCTGAAATACCTGCATTTCAAGTTCTTCATTTTGTTCCATGTATTAATACTCCCTAAAACATATTCCTGTCAGTCTGGCCTTTGCCAAACTGACAGGACCGTTACGTACAAATTTAGAAGTGGAAGTCCACTTGGCCACGCCATACATGGCGAGTATAATCAGCATCGCCAGAAGATTTATCTGTTGAGCTGGACCAACCATAGCACAGTTCTGCTTCAACATTTTTGGCAACAACATATTTGCCGCCAAAGGTCCAGCCAGTGGAGCCATCCAGCCACAGGCTATCACAAGTGTCGCCAACCCAGCGTCCATGCTCCTTGTAATTGTGGTATCTGCCATAAAGGTGGAAGGAACCTGGATCATCCAGATTGGTCCACTTGTAGCTTACCTTGAGTGCTGTAGCATTGTTCTGATCATCTGCGTTGGTACGGCTGTAATCCGCCCACAGATACAGATTTGGAGCAAAGTTCTGCAGCATGCTGACCGTAAACATGCGATTGCCATTATTCCAAATAGTAGGCCATGTTTTTAAGTTTCCATGTGGTTGCTGTGAAGGGTCCGGAGCACCTGGATTTACTGGATGATAATACTCACCATAGCCTACAGTGCTGCCTGTCTTTTCCACATTGGCCACTGCATAATGGGCCTGCAGCTGGGTACCATGACCAACAGTACCGCCAATACCAATACCGCTGATGGCCAACTGATTGACATCCTTCTTATTTGGTTTCCAATAGAATGCCTTGGCAGCCAAATCATTGTCATTCAGTCTATAATTCAAGGTAAGTCCATCCATTTCCTCACCTACAGCCATCACCTGGAAGCCCAGGCCACGCCATTTGCGACCAATATCCAAGGAGAGCTTTTTATTAAGATTACCCTCAATCCAAAGGCGAGGATAGAATTTGCTATCAGCACGGCCACCGCCAACGTAAATTGGATTCTTTGGATCATTGCCCGGATTAATCGCATCCTTAAAATTGCGATAGTTAGCGTAATTATGGTTAATCTCCCACTCAGTACAAACCTTCCAATCATCATTTACTTTGTAATTGGTTTTCAGATCCATATAATAACGATCATTGTCGTTCTGATTATCATAGCTTCGACTATTGTTATTTTCGTAACGAACCTGGCCAAAACCACCAAATTCAAATCTATCTACAAAGTTTTCCAGTTTTTTGATAGAGTTGGTGTTTTTCTTAACCTGTCTATCTACCTTCTTCAATGTTTTCAGCTCGCCAGACAACTCCTGTCTCACACCGTCAATCAAAGCATCATCAGCAAAGCTGCCACCCTTGTAGGCATTGGCAATAATTTTGGCCATCTCGTAACGCGTCATAGGCTCATCACCCTTGAAGGAACCATCTGGATAGCCCTCCAGCACGCCATCCTTGGACAGAACTTCCAAGGCGCTATATGCCCAATGTCCCTCAGGTACATCATTAAAAGCTTCCTCAGAAAGAGGTGCACTCTCCTCTGCCTCGGCTGCCATAGCCGTAGCTGTAGACATACCTAATGCCAATGTTAATGTTAATGCCAATAATCTTTTATTCTTCATCATTATGCCTCCTCAGCAGCTTGCTGCTTTTCTTCTTCCTGCATACTTGCATCCATCTTTTTTACAAACGGCAGATAAACCAACACCGCCATGACCAGATTGATAATCTGAATTACGGCTCCCTGCCAGCCATCCAGGAGAAGGCCTGCAATAATAGGAGGCGTGGTCCAAGGTACCTGCACAGCACCCATTGGAGAAAGGAAACCTATCATCATGGCTGTATAAGTTATGATCAAAGCCACCAGAGGAACCAGAATAAATGGTACCAACAGGAATGGGTTAAATACGATTGGCAAACCAAAGATAATAGGTTCGTTAATATTGAAAATACCAGGAACAGTTGCCATCTTAATCAGAGAGGTCAGCTGCTCGGATTTGGCAACCATGTAGCTGGCAATAATCAAGCCCAGAGTCAAACCACATCCACCGGATTTTACAAACACATCATTTACCTGCATGGTCATGAACTTAGCTGCTGGATTGTTCAGCAGGCTCTGTCCAGCATCCAAAAGTGCCTGATTATCCAAGGTATTAGCCATCATCATTGGAGTAGCTACACCATTTACAACATTAGGACCATGAATACCAGCCCAGAACAACAAACTCTGAAGACCAACAATAACAGAACCACCTACCAGGGTATCAGTAAGACTCTGCAATGGAGTCTGAATCAGGCTGAAAACCAATTCTGGAGCAGTAGTCTGACCAGCAAAATGACACAGTCCCCAGATAACAGAAGCCAACAGGAAAATAAGGAAGCCAGGTGTCAAGGCCTCAAAGGCTCTTACTACACCGCCAGGAACTGCATCCGGCATTTTGATACCGATGTGATTCTTTACGCAGTAGCAATAAATCCAGCTGGTAGTAAAGGCTACCACCAAAGCAGTAATAATACCATTAGAGCCAGCCCAGTTCTTAGGAATAACATTGCCTACTACAGTACCATCATCCAATACTACTTCAGGAGGCATAATGATAACAAAGGCAGCCAGAGCCAGCCCCGCAGCAGTCATGCCATCCAGTCCCTCATTAGCCACATATTTGTAGGTTACACACACCACCACAATCAAGGCCAAAATATTAAAGGTACCACCACATACAGCAAATAATGGAGCTGCCCAATTCTCACCAAACAAACCACACATCAGCTCATTCCAACCTGGAATAGGCAGACAGGCAACAAGCAGAAACAGTGAACCGCAAATAGTAAAAGGCGTGGTCATAATAAAACCATCCTTTACGGCCACAATTGCCTTTATTTGAGCAAAACGATTCATTACTTCAAGGAATTTGTTAAACATTTCCTCTCTCGACATATATACTCTCCTCCTACTAAAAAATAATTGCTTGTACCAGAACTCTCTCTGATTCAATCCCTTCTTACAATTCTAATATAACAAAAACATTATCCAGCCTCAATATTTCTGAAACACATCTAAACGATGTTACATTGATTAATTTCCTCTCTGTAACACTGATACAATAATCTGAAACAATAAAATACCCCCAGCCGCAGCCAGGGGTATAATAAAGAAATGAGGTTGCAAAATTAGAAGCTCCAAAGCATATTGGCATTCAGAGAATAGCCCTTCTGCTTGCCTGCCCAGCCAGATACCCCAAGATCAAAGGATACAGGGCTGGATTTAGGCGCAACATTTACACCAAGCTCTACCATCATGCTATTACCCTTGATAGATGGACTAGGCGCACTAACACCATCCACAGTAGCACAAGCAGAACCATCAAACTCATGCTGCCAAGCCAAGCCAGCATAAATGCTGCGTACATCGCTGGTAGCATGATTAAAGCGGAAGCCCAGGCGGGAACGCTTGGATTTAACCGCATCAAACTCTACATTACTGCCTAAGATATTGGCAGAAGAACTGCCCTGATTGGTATAGAAGAACTTGCAGTAGGTATCAATAGAGTTTTTGTCATTGAGCTGGAACACCTTGCCCAAGCCAAGATGAGCACCCCAGTAATTGGCATCTGTATCGTAATCAGCACCCACCAAATCCCCACTGTTGTAATTGCTGGTAAGCTTACCATAGCGGAGAGAACCTTCATAATATGTGCCATTATCATTATTCTGACGAGCCATTACACCCAGACCGAAGTTCTGAGTATTACCATCTCCCTTGGTGCCATCATTCAAATAAGATTCATAGCTGCCACGACCATACTCAATCATAGGGCCAAAGAGCAGTTTGCCACTGCCATTCTTTACTTCCTTGGCAAAACCAATATTAAAGGCAGAACCCTGTACATCTACATGGGAACCAGATTCCTGACGCATATTGCCATAGCCTACAGCTGCATAAGGAACCATCTCTCGAGCTGAACCACCTTCAGCATTGGACTGCTGTACAGCCTGGGAAGCATTGCTAAAGCCTGCATTAGACAACAAATCAGCAGATGTAATGACTCCTGCCAGGGAAGCAATCTGAGTTTCCACCACAGATTTGGATTTTTCGCTTAGCGTACGACCCTTAAAACCACTTTTTACAGAATTATCTGTTACTTCTGTACCATACACCTTGGTAAATAATCCATCGTCTATTCTAGTTTCGCTAGTATTAACGATGTCTTTCATAGAAATTGTAGTACCGGATTTATCTATTATTTGTGTAGCAGATAAAATGGTACCTTCAGCTGTGGAATTAATCTTCATCTTATTTTTGTCAACAAGATTAATTGTTCCAGCCTCCAATGTACTATCACCAGCAATATTTAAATCTCCACAAGCAATTAATGTACCAACCTTTGAGGCACCATTATTAATAGTAATATTGTTACCCTTTACACTACCTGTAACAGTCATACTGCCTGTGGTAATATCTCCAGTAGCAGTTACATTACTTGCATCAATACTTCCAGCATTAATACTTTCAGCCTTAATATTAGTACCACGAAGAACCCCTGCTCCAACAGATCTAGTCATGGAAGAACCATTTAAAGCATTTATAGCTTTATTGATAGTGATATCACCAGTAGCAGAAATACCATTGCCTGTCAAGGTATCTGCTGTAATATCACCGTTAGATTCTATAATACCACCAGCTGAAATGTCCTTTCCAGCAGTTAATCCGCCAGTAGCAATAATATCACCATCAGCTGAAATCCCCTCTGTAACATTCAAAGCACGCTTAGCTTCAATATTCCCTTTCATAGCAGCTGATTTAATTTTATCTGTACCATCAGCATCAGCCAAAGTCAAATTACGACCGGCGAAGGACATGTTGGAAAAATCAGCAGTTTTTCCTCCTTGAGCTCCGCCCTGCAATACAATATCATTACCAGCTCCTACATCTATTCCCAACATAGTCTGAGCGGTATTATCAGGTGCTACCATGGCTCCTAAAACCAGCTTATTCCCTTCTGATTTCTCAGCATCAATATCGTTGAATACATTTCGCAATATATGATCTTCGCTCCAATAATCAGCTATACTTCTAAAATAATCATGACCAATGGTAATAGTATTATTTGTAACCGTATTTGCCTTTATAAGAGCAGCATTATGTCCAAAAGCTCCAGCCATTACTGTACTTATGGTTATATTATTTCCTGTTATTTCAGTCGCATTTTTTTCCCAAATACCGTTAGCACCGCCTAAAATAGGCTGGCCTTCGTTATCAAATCTATAGGTTCCGTATTTACTAAAGGTATATGTATTACCTGATGGTTGCCCACTAACCTCATCAGGGCTAGCATCAATCGTATAATCAGCTGCATAAGCCTGACTTGCTACCAGCAAGCCCAACAGCACCTGTGCTGCCAATAACTTTTTCTTTCCCTTTAACATTGACAAATCCTCTCCTTTTACTTCCCTCTTGAACATAGTGCCAAACTTCCTTATCACGGCCACTATAGCTCTTATTTTTATTTACATTTTTAGGATAGCACAAGATAAATCTGCTGTAACTACTTAAAAACAATACTGAAACAGCGTTACACATATTATATTTTCAACCTGTAACGCTCAAACAAATTACCCTATTTTTGCCACAAAAAAAGCCCCCTGGAAGAATGCCGCAAACCAACTTGGCTGCGTCATTTTCTATGGGGGATGGGAATATGTAAGATAGCAGATACCATCAAACACTGTACGATAGAGCCCTCTACAAATCCCTTACCTGCGCAGTTCTTTCGAACTTTGCATAGGTCACATATCAGAAAAGGCATTTCGAATATATATACATTCGTTTTTCCCTTTCGATGACTTAATTATATCATTCTATGTATCATCTCGCAACCGCTTTAAGGGCAATTATACAGTCATCCTCATCACTTATTGGGGCAAAATAGAAGCAGTCATAACTGACAGCTTAATTATTATACCAACAGAAAGTAGTAAAGCAGCCGTCCTCGCATTGAGGGCGGCTGCTATCTAAATATTTCGTTGTAACTGAATAGCAATTAGCGTTACTTGACTATGTAGAATCCACTCACAAATGCAGAAGATTAACATTCCTCAATTACCGAAGCCATACTTTTCTTTCAGCGACTTTTCCTTTTCGGCATCAATGTCGCAAGAATTTTTTATGACCCCAGTAAGAGAAGATGTCACATCAAAGAGTGTCAACTTATCAGCGATTACCACAGAATCAGGTTCCACACACTTTGAATTGGTGTGTTCTGCGCAAATCTGCTGCTGTTTGCCTTCATCAACAACCATACCGTATCTCCATTTCAATTCAGCGAAAAGAGCCTCAGCGTTAATCCTCAGTCCTTGTAGCGTTACCGCTAATCCGATTGTATCCTATCCGGCATCGCTTTTCTACCACTTTTCAACCTTTTCTTGGCTTTCTGCCGATGAATTTCTTTCAGGTCTTCTATCGCCAACTCCGTATCCATGCAGTGGAACATCAAATAATTGGTATTCATCGTTTCAGCAGGAGCTTGTTTATAAATATCTTTACTTGATTCCCCAGTAAGAAAATGCCAGTATCGGTATACATAGCCAGCCCAGTAAAGGACTTCGTTATCGTATAGATTCCCATCTTTTGGTGCAGCCGGACATCTATCAGCAAATTCTTCCAGCAGATATTCTTCTCCCGCCCATTGCATTCGGTTATAAGTAGAATCCAGTTCTTTTGCGAGCGAGGATGTCATGAACTGCTTAATGAATTGTTCGCTGCTGTATCCGGCTTTACCCGCGTTCTCAAATAATCGTCCCTGTATATCGCACAACTGCGACTGCCACGGTCCTAGCATTTTATCACAACTCTTCAATTTCGATATTTGGGGTCGCTCCATATTTTCCAATTAGGTATCCTTTGCGGATATTCACTGTTGTGTGAGCCGAAAAATCACTGATGCCGTATAGTTCCGACACGCCCTCTCCGTTCTTGTCCACAAAATAGAGTTGGTCTTTTCGGAGCAATTCCATGTCCAACAATTCCGTGTTGTGCGTTGTAAAAACAATCTGTGCTCCATTGGGATTGGTCTTTTTGCTCTGGAACTTGGCAACGATAAATTCAACTAAGGCAGGATGTAGTTCTTTTTCTATACCATCTACCAGCAAGAGTCCACCCTTGGTCAATACAGATTCAATCGCAGGAGCAAGTGCCATCAATTTTCTGGTGCCGTCCGATTCATCGGAAAGTTCCATCGTATAGACGCCGGGGTTTCCGGTTTTATCCTTGCCTTGGTGTATTGATATTGCCTTTAGATTCGTTTCCGAATCATTGGGAGTCTCTGAAAGCAATCGTATAAATTGCACCAGCTCAGCTCTGATTTCTTCCGAGAAAGCAGCTTCTTCACCAATTTGTTTACCGTTGATTTCGAATCGCATATCTTCGATACCAACATCCGCAGCCTTCGCATAATTAGAAATGGCTCTCAAAATATTGGCATCATTGGGGTATTCAAGTAACTGTCGTGGGATATCCGAGTAATCTCTTGAGGAATAAATCATTTCTCGGAACCACATCATAGCCTTAGCGCAATCCACATCATTCATTGTACAAGCAACCGAGAAGAACAACTGATTTTCTGCTACGACTTGGCTAATCAGTTTTCTGCGGGCTTTCGCTTCTGTGAAAGAAAATTCTTGTCCCTCTCTGCCAAATACCAGCGTTTTTCGTCCTTTTGGCGCGTGATACAATGATTCGGTATACACTTTTTCCTTTGTGGCTGAAAATGAATACCAGTATCTGATTCCATCCAGCGTATATAGGAAGGAAAATTTTGTCGGCTCAGATGCAGAGTAATCATTTAGTGCAAATGGTACAACAGGTATGGCTGCTTTTTCGTGCTGCGTTCTCTGCGCATTTCTGATGAATTGAACAGCAAGCCAAAATGCTCGGATTATATTGCTTTTGCCACCGCCGTTTTTTCCGTAAATAACTGCGCTTGGCAAAATCTGCATTCCACCAAACGGAATAAGGACGCTCTTTAGTGTGCTTGACTTTGTTGCTTCCATAGAAAGAACAGCTTCATCACGAAAAGACCTATAGTTCTTTACACTAAATTCAATCAGCATATTCTAACCTCTATTGCATTACGCTTAGAGTTCTATTAAAAGAGGCCCTATCCGTACGATAGAGCCTCTGCATGTTTTCTTTCAGCTAAAACCTATCCGATTTGAGGTTCACATACAACCCCTCCAGAGGCTCCACAGTACGGTGCATATCGGAACACAATATTGTATCCTTGCCTCTCAGCAAACGCTCTACTGTCGTCTGCCTTTACCAATATTATACGGGTAACCAAAAAGCCTGTCAACCGCATATCGCCCAAAAAACTCACCCAACTTCTCGCTCAACGTACCATCCTCAATAGGAAAAGGCTTCTCGATTTTTTCGGTACTAAGACCGTCTCTCTTTGCCTTTTTTAATTCATAGTTGTACCGCGTCATTTCATCAATAAACTCTTTTTCTTTTGGGTTCGCTTTTTCATAATCAATTTTAAATTTGTGACACATAGAAAAGAATGTGTCAAAGAAAAGCGTAGCATCCTTTTCACCAGATAAGTATTTCTGCTGATTATCCATACTTAATTTTTCCCAATATCACATACTAAGCAATATAATCCACGCAACTACCACAACAACCGCAATCAGCAGCAGAATTCCACAGCCGGAATTATCGCCACCACCATTGTTGTTGCCATTA
>ENA-ORPK01001358-ORPK01001358.1-human-gut-metagenome-genome-assembly--contig:-NODE-1358-length-19524-cov-3.161077_pt1 | contig 19524 bp, 16 predicted proteins | sample MGYA00242139_ERZ509068 | MGnify/ENA primary metagenome ERZ509068 (study PRJEB26280, sample SAMEA2338687) | human gut metagenome | biome: human gut; feature: human-associated habitat; material: faeces... | reverse complement strand
AGGAGCCGGTAGCTCCGCCGCAGCCGTCGCGTCCGGTCGAGCCGCCGAGCAGGATAACAATATCTCCGGGAGCGGGAACTTCGCGGCGCACATTCTCTGCGGGAGTCGCCGCGATGACTGCGCCGATTTCCATTCTCTTGGCGGCGTAGCCGGGATGATATATCTCGTCGACTATACCCGTCGCGAGACCTATCTGATTGCCGTATGATGAATAGCCCGCCGCCGCAGTCGTGACTATTTTCCTCTGCGGAAGCTTTCCCTTTATCGTCTCGTCAAAGGGCTTGAGCGGGTCCGCCGCGCCCGTTACGCGCATAGCGCCGTAGACGTATGAGCGCCCCGAGAGCGGGTCGCGGATAGCACCGCCGATGCAGGTCGCCGCGCCGCCGAAAGGCTCTATCTCCGTCGGATGGTTGTGCGTCTCGTTTTTGAAGAGCAGAAGCCACGGCTCGGTGACACCGTCGACCTCGACATCGATTTTCACCGTGCAGGCGTTTATCTCCTCGGACTCGTCGAGACGGTCGAGCTTGCCGTGCTTCTTGAGATGCTTGACCGCTATAGTCGCAAGATCCATAAGGCATATCGGCTTTGTGCGGCCTAATTCTTTTCTGACCGCAAGATATTCGTCGTAGGTCTTTTGCAGCAGCTCGTCCTCGAATTTCACGCTGTCTATGACAGTAAGGAAAGTAGTGTGTCGGCAGTGATCTGACCAGTAGGTGTCGATCATGCGAATCTCGGTTATCGTCGGGTCGCGGTGCTCGGATTTGAAATAATCCTGACAGAACGCAATGTCGTCCGCGTCCATGGCGAGACCGTATTTTTTGACGAAGTCCTCAAGCCCAGCTCTGTCGAGATTGATAAATCCGTCGAGAGTTCTGACCTCGGTCGGAATGTCGTATTTTACCGCGAGAGTCTCGGGCTTTTCGAGGCTTGCCTCGCGCGCCTCGACGGGGTTGATGACATATTTTTTTATCCTCTGCGCGTCGGCGTCGGTGATGTTGCCGATGAGGATGTATATTTTCGCCGTGCGTATCAGCGGGCGCTCGCCCTGCGAGATTATCTGGATGCACTGAGCCGCCGAGTCGGCGCGCTGGTCGAACTGACCGGGCAGGAATTCGACCGCGAAGCATCTGCCGTTTATCTCAATATCGTCCGAGACGATGTCAAGCTGCGGCTCGGAGAACACGGTGCGCTTTGCGTAGTCAAAGAGCTCGGACGTGATATTTTCCGCATCGTAGCGGTTGATAACGCGCACATCGGTGAGATTCTTGATTCCGAGCAGGTCGTTCGCTTCGCTGAGCAGGGACTTTGCCTCCTGCGCGAGCTCCTTTTTCTTTTCGACGAATACTCTGTATACCATTTATTTTTCCTCCCTTGCGGCGAGCGCTTTCGCGCCGATGTCGTGCCTGTAGAAGGCGTTTTCAAAATGAATTTTTTCTACCTTTTTATATGCCGAGGAGACAGCCTTTTCGAGCGTATCTTCGACCGCCGTCACGCCGAGAACTCTGCCGCCGCTCGTCACGAGCTTGCCGTTTTTCTCGGCGGCACCCGCGACATATACGCTGTCCCGAATCTCGTCCGGGATATCTATTTCATAGCCCTTTTCGTATGCGACGGGATAGCCTTTTGACGCCATGATGACGCAGCAGGCGTTTTTATCCGAAAACTCAACTGGCGTTTCGGCGAGCGTGCCGTTTGTAGTAGCTTCCATAACGGTGAGCAGATCGCTCTTTAGCAGCGGGAGCACGACCTGCGTCTCCGGGTCGCCGAAGCGGCAGTTGTATTCAATGACCTTAGGACCGTTTTCCGTCAGCATGAGTCCGAAATAAAGGCAGCCTTTGAAAGTTCTGCCCTCCGCGTTCATCGCGTTTACCGTCGGCAGGAATATCTCCTTCATGCATCTGTCGGCGATCTCTTTCGTGTAATACGGATTCGGAGCAACGGTGCCCATGCCGCCGGTGTTGAGACCTTTATCGTTGTCGAGCGCGCGCTTGTGATCCATCGACGATATCATCGGGACTACGGTCTTGCCGTCCGTGAACGAGAGCACCGAGACCTCGGGACCCGTCAGAAATTCTTCGATAACGATGCTGTCTCCGCTCTTGCCGAATTTCCTGTCGCGCATGATTTCAACGACCGCTTCTTTTGCCTCATCGCGCGTCGCGGCGATTATAACGCCCTTGCCGAGCGCGAGACCGTCCGCCTTTATAACGGTCGGAATGGGTGCTGAATCGAGATAGGCGAGCGCGTCCTCCGCGCTGTCAAAAACTTCGTACTGTGCGGTGGGTATGCCGTATTTTTTCATCAGGTTCTTTGAAAAAACCTTGCTGCCCTCGATTATCGCGGCGTTTTTGCGCGGACCGAAGCAGGGAATGCCGAGGCTTTCGAGCCTGTCAACGCAGCCGAGCACGAGCGGATCGTCCGGCGTGACAACGGCGTAGTCTATCTGATTGTTCTTTGCAAACTCCGCGATGCCGTCAATATCTGTAGCGCCTATGTTGACACATTCGGCGTCCGCAGCGATGCCGCCGTTTCCGGGCAGGGCGTATATTTTTTTAACTTCGCTGTTCTCTCTGAGCTTTTTTATAACGGCGTGCTCTCTTCCGCCGGAACCTACTACAAGAATGTTCATTTTGAGTCCTCCGTCAATGGTGGAACAGGCGCATGCCGGTGAATGCCATGACCATGCCGTATTTGTCGCAGCACTCTATCACAAGGTCGTCGCGGATGGAGCCGCCGGGCTCTGCGATATATTTTACTCCGCTGCGCTTTGCTCTTTCGATGTTGTCGCTGAACGGGAAGAACGCGTCCGAGCCGAGCGATACGCCGTCTATAGAAGCGAGATATTCTTTTATCTCCTCGTCGGTCAGCGGCTCGGGTCGGGAGGTGAAATATTTCTGCCAGTTGCCCTCGGCGCAGACATCTTCTTCGTTTTTGTTGATGTAGCCGTCAATGACATTGTCCCTGTCGGGGCGGCCTATCGAATCCTTAAACGGGAGGTTCAGGACTTTTTCGTGCTGGCGCAGGAACCAGGTGTCTGCCTTTGTGCCTGCGAGGCGGGTGCAGTGTATTCTCGACTGCTGACCCGCGCCGACGCCGATAGCCTGACCGTCAACCGCGTAGCAAACGGAGTTCGACTGCGTATATTTAAGTGTGATGAGCGAGATTATGAGGTCGCGCGCCGCGCTGTCGGGGAGATTTTTGTTTTCGGTGACTATATTTGTGAGCAGCTCTCTGTTTATCTTGAAATTGTTTCTGCCCTGTTCAAAGGTTATGCCGTAGACCTGCTTGCGCTCTGTCTCTTCGGGAACATAATTTGGGTCGATTTTCACTATATTGTAGTTGCCCTTGCGCTTGGATTTGAGAATTTCGAGCGCCTCGGGCTCATATCCGGGGGCGATGATGCCGTCGGAAACTTCGCGCTTTATCATCTTTGCGGTCGTCACGTCGCAGACATCGGAGAGGGCGACCCAATCGCCGAACGAGCACATTCTGTCCGTGCCGCGTGCGCGAGCATAGGCGCAGGCGAGCGGGGAGTCGTCAAGGCCCTCTATGTCGTCAACAAAGCAGGCTTTTTTGAGCTTGTCGGAGAGCGGAATGCCGACCGCCGCCGAGGTGGGGCTGACATGCTTAAAAGAAGTGACCGCCGGGAGACCGAGAGCCTCTTTGAGCTCCTTGACGAGCTGCCAGGAGTTGAAAGCGTCGAGAAAGTTTATGTATCCGGGTCTGCCGCAGAGTATTTCTATGGGCAGTTCGCTGCCGTCAGCCATATAGATGCGCGAGGGTTTCTGGTTGGGGTTGCAGCCGTATTTGAGCTCGAATTCTTTCATTTTTATTCTCCTTTTCAAGCGTTCTTGTTTATGAGTCTGCTGTCTTCCGCACCGGTCACGAGATCGGTGTATCTGACATAGAGCGAGATTTTGTTGTCTGCATCAAGGGCGTTCCAAAGTGACTGCGTGAACTCGTCGATATCGTTCGGGATAGCGACTCTCTCCGGCTCGCCCTGAAAAGTTGGAATGGGGTTGCCGTCGCAGACATAGGTGTGGATGAAATGACCGAGACCTGCGAGCGGGGAATAAGAGAATGTGTATCTGTTGCACGCACTGCCCGCGGCGTCCGCGCTCTTGAGAATACTCATCTCATATGTGAAATCTTTGTTTTCGAAGGTCAGCATGCCGCTGATTCTGGGGGTGAAGTTCGGCGCGTCCGGCTCAAACTCGCGGGTCTCAAGAGCACTCTTGAACGAGCCGCCTGATTTCAGCGCGTCGTTTATTGTATCTGTCTGATCGCCGTTTGTGACGATTATCTTGTTTTCGTAATTTCTGACTGCGGCGTAAATAATGAGACTCGGATCCTCTACTTTTGAAGCGTCGAACGGCTCGGTATAGAGCACTCCGCCGCGCTCGGTGAATATGCGGTTGCGGCTGTTTGCCGAGCGACCCATGATGAAATATGCGGTGCACGCCTTTGTGCCGTCGTCGCTCTTGCCGATGACGATGCCTCTTCCGACGTAGGAGTTGCCCTCGATGAGCTTTGCTATGTCGTTGACTGCGTAAATATCCATTATTTTTCCTCCGCTTTTTTACGGACTATTTCGTCCGATATTTTTTCGGCTGCCGCCGGGAGTATCTTCCATTCGGCGAGCCGCATGACTCTTTTCTGGAGCGTTTCGGGCGTGTCGCCGTCCCTGACTTTGACCGCCTTCTGCATGATTATTTCGCCGCCGTCGGGTATCTCGTTGACGAAATGAACCGTTGCGCCCGTCACTTTGACTCCCTTTTGCAGCGCCGCTTCGTGGACTCGCAGCCCGTAGAAGCCCTCGCCGCAGAACGACGGGATGAGCGACGGGTGGACGTTTATTATCCTGCGCTCGTATCTGCGCGTGAAGTCCGCGCTCAGTATGCTCATGTAGCCCGCGAGGACTATCAGGTCTATATTATTTTCTTTGAGTATTTCAATTATTTTTTCTTCAACAGCCGCCTGACTGCCGAATTCTTTCTTGCTGACCGTGACGCTCTTGATTCCCGCTTTCGCCGCGCGTTTGAGCGCGTAGGCGTTCGGGTTGCTCGAAACGACCAGCTTTATCTCGCCGTGCTCGATTATTCCGCTTTTCTGCGCGTCGATAAGAGCCTGGAGATTCGTTCCGCCGCCGGAGACAAAAACGGCGATTTCAGCTTTGTTTGCTTTCATTTTTTCTCCCCTCCGATAAGAGTCAGCGCCGGCAGGAACATTCCGCCGAGCGAGTTGCCGATAACAACAGCGAGCATGAACAGCGCGGCACTCAACGAGAAGATGCCCGATGCGCCGAAATAGAACATGTCGGCTATCGAATGTTCAAATCCGCTTAGAATAAACACCGGCACGCAGAAGAGAATACCCAAAACGGTGTTCTTCTCTTTGTATGTGCTCACCGCAAGATACATCAGTATTCCGCAGAAAAACGCGCGGACAAGAGTCTGCCAAAAGGCTTGGGTGAGCTTGCTGGAACAGATTGCAGCCGCCGTCTCGCCGAGCTGCGGCATAGAGCCCCGCACGAGCATGCCGAGAAGAAATGTCGTTATAAGATTGCCGATGAGTATAACCGCAAGAGCGGCAAAATCACTCTTCTTGTGGCTCTCGATTATATATCCGACCCTGCCGGTGTAGAGCGCATAGCCCTTGAGGCAGATGCAGAGCAGAGCCACCGAAAACAGCACCGCGCCGACATATCTGTTCTCACACGCGAGAAATACACAGCCGCCGATAGAAATCAACACACCCGCGCATATAGAACTCAGAAAGTTTTTCAGCATATCTCGATTTTCTCCGCAGACGAGACTATTTCGCCTATGATATAGGGCTCTTCGCCCGAGGCTTTAAGAATGCTGAGCGCCTCGCCGGCGTCGTCCTTTGAAACGACTATGCTCATGCCCACACCCATGTTGAATGTGTTGAACATATCGCGCTCGCAGATATCTCCCGCCTTTGCGATGAGATCAAATATCGGCAGAACTTTTACCGCCGAGCGGTCTATCTTCGCGCCGAGCGAGTCGGGGATGCTTCTCGGGATGTTTTCATAGAAGCCGCCGCCCGTGATGTGGGATATGCCCTTGACTTTTATCTTTTCGAGCAGGGCGAGAACGGGCTTTACATATATCTTTGTCGGCGTGAGCAGAGTCTCGCCGATGCTTTTGCCGCCGAGCTCGTCAACGGGGAGGGTGAGATTGCGGTTTTCAACATCGAAAACTTCATAGAGATTTAGACATTGTTTTAATGGACAGTAAAATGGGATTCGGGAATGAAAAGTTACTTCCGGCTGGACCTCTTAGAGAAGGAATGGAAGCCTTTTCAAGAATTGATAAATTTGTCATAGTAAGTAAAGACACAGAACATTCTAGAGCAGAAAAACTGGCTAAAATTATGGCAAAAAAAATGAAAATTGAAACTTTTATTTGCTATACAGAGCCGGATTTTGTATACAATATAAAAACTGGCGAAAAACTACCCGAGAGGACTGAAGCAGTTGCACTATGTGCAATAGGGCAACCAAAACAGTTCTATGATTTTTTAAATAATTACAAAATCTCTCAAACTATAGATTTTGACGACCACCATGGTTATACAGAAAAAGAGCTTCCGGCTGGAATAATAATTACAACCGAAAAAGATGCTGTAAAGATGAAAGATTTCCAAAGAAATGATATTTTTGCATTAAAACTAAAAACTATTATAGACGTTAAGAACCTTTTAAGTTAATGAGAAATTATGGACGTAAATATTGATAAAATTGTAGAATTGTTAAAGAAAGCAGATCAACCCAAAAGTGAGTTTGTTGGACTTATGGATAGCTTTAGCGATCCGTATCTAGTATTAATTGCATGCATTCTGAGTTTAAGAACCAATGACAAAACAACTTATCCTGCGACATTGAGAATGCTAAAACTTGGGAAAACTCCGAGAGATTTTGCAAATTGCGATGTAAAAAAACTTGAAAAAGCAATTTATCCTGTCGGTTTTTATACTAATAAAGCGAAGCAGATTGTGGAGCTTTCAAAAATATTGGTTGAAAAATATAACTCGCAAGTTCCAAAATCAATTGAAGAGTTGTGTAAGTTTAATGGGGTTGGCAGAAAAACCGCTAATTTAACAATTTCAAGAGGGTTTAATGAGCCGGCAATTTGTGTAGATGTCCATGTACACAGAATTTTCAATCGCCTTGGTTATATAAAAACCAAAAATCCGGAAGAAACAGAGTTTGCATTGAGAGAAAAGTTGCCGATAAAATATTGGATTGATATAAACACACTTTTAGTTACACATGGACAAAATGTTTGCAAACCAATAAAACCAAAATGTGAAGAATGTCCTATAAAAGATTATTGTAACAAAATTTTATAACAAAAAAATTTTTGTTTGTATTTTTGAATAAAAAAAGGAGTTAAACATGAAAGTTCAAAGTATACTAAATCGATTCAAACCGAAATTTGTAAATATACATACTAACGAGATGCCGGCTGAGTCTGCGAAATCATTGGAAAGTGCGCGAGGAATGTTAGAAAATTATGCAAAACATAAACAAATAAGTATTGATGTTTATGGTGGACAACGTTTATTGGAAAATGATTTTATGGAGACATTTCCTGAAGTTGCAAGTGGGTTTAAAAAACAATTACAAATTGTTGTAGAAGATTTGAAAACAAAAAATTATGGATTTAGTCTTGTTCCTGCTGATACAAAATCTTCAACTGTAAACTCAAAATTAAAACCGTTTGTTATAGACAATCTTTCGGAGGGAACACAATACGTTCGAAATGGGAAACATAGTTATGAAGACAGTTTTTTGCGCAATGTATATAGAAATATTGAAAACCTTACAAAAAAAGTAAAAAACAAAAAGTAGAAACCAAATAAATCAAAAAGCTCCTCTATTTGAGGAGCTTTTTAATATTTAATTTATAATGAATTATTTAACAGCTTTCTTAACGGCTTCTGTAATATCAGAACCACCATAAAGAACTACACCTTTTGCTAAAACAACATCGTAACCACCGGCTTTAGCCTGAGTTTCAATTTGTTTTGAAATCGTCGAATCAATTACAGTCAATTTATCGGCATAGTTTTTATCCATAGCCGTCTTTTTGGCACTCAACTCTTTATTATATTTTTCTTCAAGAGCTTGTTTTTTCTTGACATCAGTTGTTGCTGCGACATCTTTTCTTGCTTTTTCAACGAAAGCAACAACTTCTTTCATTTTAGCCTCTTGTTCTTTTTTCAAAGCTTGAACTTGAGATGAAGAATTTACAACTTGTTGTACATCAACAACAGCAATTTTTGATGGAACATCAGACATTGCAAAATTACTAAATACTGTTCCTGCAGCAAATGCCAATAAACTAATTGTTAAAAATTTAATTCCTTTATTCATATTTTCTCCCTTATACACTTTTCTCTCGATTTTTTAATTTTATTCTACAACAAAAGATTGATTTTTTGCAATACATCTTTACAAGATATAGAAAATTAAATATAATAGTAGCAGGTCATTTAATTTTTTTGCATAAATATTAATTTTTGTGACGTTTTTGTAATAAAAATTAAAAAATTCTTTTTATTTCACTCAGTAAGCGCAAAAATTAAGATTGACCGGACTTAAAATATATATATTTTTTAACTTAGTAAAAAGGTGAATAAATGAAAAAGATGAATTCAAAAACCAATATCATGATTTTGTGTGCAGCATTTGCACTTTCTGTATCCACAACCCCAGCAAATGCAGCTATGTATGACAGTTTCCCTGCAATATATCAGGATATCCAATCTCAATCAGGTATGAACCAAATGCATGATAGCAACTACCTAAGAGAACGTTCTCAGGAAAACTATAGAAATGAAGATTATAATTATTACCAACAACGTAAAAAATTAGACAACAAAGACGAAGGAAGTACCGTAATCCAAAACTATAATGGAGGTTCAATGCAACAGGCAACTATTGAAGAGATGAACACTAAAGGGGTTTATGTTAATTCAATTGAAGTTGCACCTTCTGAAATCTTAACTAAAGAAGAAATTAACAAAATTGTTCAACCTTTAGTTGGTAGAAACGTATTTATAGAAGATATTCAAAAAGTTATTGACGGCATCAATAATATGTATGCTGAAAAAGGTTTCGTTACAGCAAGAGCTTTCTTACCGGAGCAAACAGTTGAAAATGGTCATATTTACATTGCTTTAACAGAAAGTAAAATCGGAAATATAACTGTTGAACAAAACAGATGGACTAAAGACGGTTATATTACGAGAAGATTACCGGAAAAAGAAGGTCAATTATTTGATATCGTCGAACTTGAAAAAGACGTACTTGACTTCAACAGATATAATGAAGGTGTTAAATTATCAGCGAACTTAAAAGCTGGTGAAAAACCTGGTACTACAGACATTGAACTTGTCGCAGATGAAAACTTTCCGTTCCACGTAATGGGTATTATGGATAACGCAGGTCGTTATAATACTGGTAGCATCAGAGGTGGTGCAATGATTTATGCTGACAGTTTATTTGGTCACAGAGATAGATTGTCATTAGGTTCATATTTTTCAAAAGGTGCACAGAGCCCGTTTGCTGATTATAACTTCCCTGTTAACAAAAAAGATGGTCGTATAGGCTTCATGTATTCATCAACATTTGCTAATGTTAAATACGGACCTTATGCAAGTTTATTTGATTTAAGAAGTGCCGGCTCTCAATATTCATTGTATTATTCTCAGCCAATTGTTAGAAAACCTGGTTTTGAATTAAAAACTTATGCTGCTGCGAACTACAAAAGAGCTAGAACCGACATTGGTTTAAAAGGTTTTGATATTGGAACTCACAGCATTGATAACGTTACATCGTTGGAATTAGCATTACAAATGAGAAAAGATACTAAATATGGTATTTGGTACTTCAACCAAGATGCATATTATGCAATTCCTATCTTCGACAGTAACAGAGATAATAACTACTTCAAATATAGTGGCAGTTTAGTAAGATTGCACGATTTCTCTCACGGATTCATCGGGCAATTAAGAAGCAATTACCAAATCGTTCCTGGTGATAAAAGAATCCCTTACCTAGACCAAATGCAAACAGGTGGTTTGGCAACAGTTAGAGGTTATTCTGAAGGTTTAATGATTGGTAAAAACGGCTACTTCGTTAGTGGAGAACTTATGTTCCCTCTATTGCCAAGAGAAATTACCAGCCCAAGAACTGGAGAAAAAATTCCATTCATTGGTAAATATGTAAAAGGTGCAATTTTTGCTGATACGGCAGGCATCTTCCCTACAGCATCTGAAGATGCTATGCAAGGCAGTTACTTCGCAGCTTCATTAGGTATGGGCTTGAGGGTTCAACTTCCGGGAGATTTGAGCGCCAGATTATATTGGGGCTATCCATTAATCAGAAACTATTGGGAGCCATATAGTAAAATGGGTAGATTCCACTTTGAATTAACACTTGCTCCTAACATTGATGCGTTGTTAGCTTCTAGATCAACAGCTCCTGCGCCAAAAACTCAATTCCAAAAGAATGTTGAAGCAGAATACGTTAATAACTATGATGATATCAGACACTACGACTACTTCCGTGATGGTGGCGGGGGTCAATTATAGTTGATTTTTTATTACAATCTTGAAATATATAAATTATGCGGTAACATAAAGTTGCCGCATATTTTTATATAAGTCATCTTGAGCAAAGCGAAAGATCTCATTAAAATAATTATTATTGGCAAGAAAAGAGGAGATAATGACTAAAGCTATATTCGTTACAGCGACAGGGACTGATGTAGGAAAAACTTATATTTCTGCACTAATTGTAAAAAAATTAAGAGAATTAGGTTATAATTGCGGATATTTTAAACCGGCATTAAGTGGAGCAATAGAAAAAAATGGGGAATTTATCCCTGGAGATTGTGATTTTGTTTTAAAAACAGCAGGAATAAATGCAAATCCGATGGATTTTGTTTCATATGTTTATAAAACAGCCGTTTCTCCGCATTTGGCATCAGAAATTGAAAATAAGCCAATAAAAATAGAAAAAATTAAATCAGATTTTAAAAGAATTAAAAACGATTATGATTACTTAGTTGTTGAAGGTGCCGGCGGAATTATTTGCCCGTTCAATTTAGGCAAAGACAAATTAATGTTGCCTGATGTCATAAAAACTCTCGGATTGGATATTCTCGTTGTTGCATCAGCATCTCTAGGGACAATTAATTCAACTGTTTTAACAATTGAATATGCAAAACAACAAGGTATAAATGTAAAAGGTATAATTTTAAATAATTATGACGAAAATGATTTTATGCAAAAGGATAACAAAATTCAAGTTGAAAACTTAACCGGAGTAAAAGTTGTAGCAACAGTAAAACAAGGTGCCACAACTATCAACGACTTATCAGAATTATTTAAAGAGGTATAAGATGGAAAATTTAGCAGAAAAAGATTTGAAATATATATGGCATCCGTGTTCCCAGATGAAGGATTACGAGGAATTGAAGCCGATTGTAATTGACAGAGGAGAAGGGGTTTATCTTTATGATGTTGATGGAAACCGCTATGTTGATGTGATAAGTTCTTGGTGGTGCAACCTTCTCGGACATTGCAATCCTCATATTTCTGCTGAAATAAAAAAACAAGCTGATACGCTTGAACACGTAATTTTTGCGAATTTCACACATAAACAAGCTATCCGTCTTTGTGAAAGATTATCAAAAATTTTACCAGAGGGCTTGTGTAAATTCAATTTCACCGATAACGGCTCATCTGCAATTGAAGCAGCTATGAAAGTAAGTTTTCAGTACCACGAACAAACAGGAAACCCTCAAAAAACTAAATTTATGGCACTTTCCGAAGCTTATCACGGTGAAACAATAGGTGCGCTGTCTGTTGGTGATTGCGACTTATACACAAAATTATACAAACCAATTTTAATGGACATTGTTAGAGTTCAAGGTCCTGATTGCTACAGATGTCCTTATGGGAAAGACAGAGATCACTGCCAATGCGAATGTTTTGAGCACGCTGAAAAGACATTTGCGGAGTACGGGAACGAAACCGCTGCTATACTTGTTGAACCGTTATTACAAGGTTCTGCCGGAATGAAAATATATCCACCACTATATTTAAAAAAATTAAGAACACTTTGTGATAAGTACAATGTTCATCTTCTTGCAGACGAAATTGCAACAGGTTATGGTAGAACCGGAAAAATGTTTGCATTTGAGCATGCAGGTGTTTCTCCCGATATTATGTGCTTGTCAAAGGGTTTGACTGGTGGATACATGCCAATGGCTATATTTGTGACAACGCAGAAGATTTATGATGCGTTTTATGATGACTACAACACTGGAAAAGCTTTTATGCACAGTCACACATATAGCGGCAATCCACTTGCTTGCTCAGCTGCGAATGCGGTTTTGGATTTGTTGGATGATGGTTCAATTTTGAAAAAAGCGCAAGAAAACGCTATTTACTTCAACAATTTGTTAAAAGAAAAATTTCTTCCACATAAAAATGTTGGTGAAATTAGGCATATAGGATTAATCAATGCAATAGAACTTGTAAAAAATAAAGATACAAAAGAACCGTTCGATGGAAAACTCAGAACCGGTTATCAAATATACAAAAAAGCACTAAAACGCGGAGTAATCCTACGTCCACTTGGAGATGTAATTTACTTCAATCCTCCTTTGATTATTGAACGCAAAGACCTAGAATTCGCCGCAAATGTTGCGTATGAATGTATGGAAGAAGTGCTAGGTACTTAATCTTAAAGGCAATACCTGTACTCAAAGGAACAGCTTTTTAGTGAAAAGTCCATATCGTTAAATATATTTTCTTGCATATAATCAGCTTATGTTATTGCACGCTTATTGTGCAATCAAAATAGAAGCTAATTAGATGTACTGGAGAAGAATTTCGCATAACAAAGCTAACGTTAATACAAATTAACGTATTTCGTACACTTTTAAATTCATACACCTAAACATTTGTCGATTTTCTTTACGAAAAGGGAACTCTCCTACGATTACTTCGTCTTTAGTTTTGAAAGGATTTAGCTTTCTGTTGTTAATTCTTCCCAGATGCTTGGTACTACGATTAACGCAGTGTAAACGATAAATCCAAATAGAATTAAGTTAATAGCTTCCATGATAACACTCCTATCTGTTAGCTTGAACGAATTAAAACGACATAATTCATCTTACTTATTCTATTCCCATGTTGTCAAAAAATGTAACATTTTTTAATAAAAAATTTTATTATAATATTAATGAGGACTTATGAAAAAGAAAATCGAAAAATTATTTGCAAATCTATGTTGTTCGCACTGCAAGAACAGTTTTGACGAAAATTCAATAACAATAAAACGAGAAGAGGAAGGATTAACTGTAGTTAATTTGGCATGTAGTCACTGTGGCAAAAACTTTGGCGTTGCATTCTTAGGCATGTCAAATATAGACGTAAAAGATTATGAGCCGCTAGAAGTCCAAGAAGGGCCTGAACCAATTAGCTATGACGACGTAATCGATGCTCACAGATTTATCAAAAATCTTGATGCAGATTGGCAAAAACATTTACCAAAATGATTATTTCCAAAAGTTTTCGTCAGACAATGCTCTTTGAGTGCAACCAATCCCGTTAAATGAATTTGTACTTGTTTTGCTGCAATATATATTTTGATCGGTATAATCTGTATCTTCTGCGCCCATTGGTAATAATCTGCCATCATCCATTAATTGAAATGTAAATACATCCTCTCCCCATTTATTTGGAAGTTTGTTATATCCATTAATGTCTACAGAAACATAGACGGTTCCGTTAAATGTTACACTATTTGAGTTTTCAAATAATAAGTGAGAACCATCATTTAATATAAGTTGTCCATCGTCAAAAAAAGTTTCTCGTGCGTTGATCCCTGAGTATGTTTTGTATGTGTATTTGCTGGTATAAGCTCCATTTGCTACGCATTTCCCATTAAACCCTGCTGCTTGATTATTTCCGCAATCAACTAGAATTTTTAAATAAGGTTTGATAATGTCTTTAAAAGCACCTAGTTTGAGCGTGCAATTTTCTTTTTTTAATGGTTCTCCATTTGCCTCTTTGTACATGTCTAAAGCTTGTAATAAAACAGAATATTCTTTTTTTAATCCTGTTCTAAATTGCTGTTTTTTATAATTGTTAACAACAGATGGAATTGTTAAAGCGGCAACAACACCGATAATCCCAAGTGTAATAAGAACTTCTGATAATGTGAATCCTGTTTTCATATTTTCCTCCAATACAAAAAAAATAGCACAAAACAAAATGGATTACAAATCCATTCCAATCATAATTCTTTAGCGATAATTGAGTTTGTGAATGAAGAAGTTATAACAAATTTTAAAACTAATTTACAAAAACTCAGAAAGCGGTACGGCTGCACCAGCAAACAACTTTCTGAGTTAATTGGCTGCGACTCTTCATACATTAGCAAAGTTGAAAATGGCAGAATTATTCCATCCTTAGACAAAATTATTGCCATTGCAAATTATTTTAAAGTTGAGTTTGTAAATATGTTTAGGGAATAAGATTTCCCCTCTCTCGTGGTTGTAATTAAATTGCTAAAAACAACCACTCTCTCTCCCACAAGGGGCGAGAGTAAAAGTTATTGCCGATACATGAAGTAGGAACAAATATTGTCACAGGGGGCTACGTGCGTAAAACTTATTACCAATACATGAAGTAGGGACAAATATTGTCACAGAGGGCTACGTGCGTAGCACTAGTTAAACAATACCCCAGCGATAGCTGCGGACATGTAACAGGTTAATGTTCCACAAATTAGAGCTCTTACCCCTAATCTTGCAAGGTTTTTACGTTGGTTTGGTGCGAGTTCGCCAATACCACCTAGCTGAATTGCTATTGAACCAAAGTTTCCAAAACTACATAATGCAAAACTTGCAATCAAAAAACTCTTTTCCGACAAATGAGTTGGTAAACTTGTTAAATCAAAATATGCAACCATTTCATTTAATACTAATTTTGTTCCCATCAAACTTCCAACCGTAGTTGCTTCCTTTAATGGAACTCCCATGAAATACGCAAATACAGCAAAAAGTTTTCCTAAAATCAATTTTAATGACAAATGAGTTAAATCAAATGAGGCAAAATTTATGTGAAAATATTTTACTATTAAATTCCCAACCCCGCCTAAGAACCAGTCTATCATGGCAACAAGAGCAACGAGAGCTAAAATCATCGCAACTACATTTATTGCAACTTTCATCCCTTCCGATGCCCCAGCAGAGATTGCATCAAAAACGTTTATATATGGTTTTCTTCTTTTACTGTATGTAATTTTAATATCTTCACTTGTTTCAGGTATTCCAGTTTCCGGATAAACAATTTTTGTCAAAACTAACGCTCCTGGAGCAGCCATAACAGAGGCTGCCAAAAGGTACTGCGCAGGGATTCCCATCCCGATATAAATAGGCATTGTAGCTGCAGAAATACAAGCCATGCTTCCTGCCATTGATGCCAATAATTCCGAACGTGTAAGTTTTGCCAAATATGGTCTAATCATAATTTGAGCAGCTATTTGCCCCACAAATGCACTTGCAACGTTTGATAATGCCTCAGCTCCGCTTACTCCCATAAGTTTATTCATCGCTTTACCAAAAAACGGAACAACTCTTTGCATAATTCCATAGTAATAAAGGATATTTACGACAATCATCATAAAGATCAATGAAGCAATAAGCTGTAAAGCAAAAACTTGTGCTCCAACCCCAAATATTGCACTAAATTTATCGTCTGACATTAATGGTCCAAAAACAAATGCACCGCCGTCTTTTGCAAAATCAAGAATTTTTTGAATAAACAAGCCTAAATTCATAAATATTGCTCGCCCTAGCGGAACTTTAAAAATAAAAACAGCAAGCAAAACTTGAAGTAAAAATCCCATGCCAACCGTCTTATAATTAATTGCTTTTCGATTGTTTGACATTAAGTAAGCTATCCCGAAAATTAAAACAATTCCAATTATTCCAAAAAATCTATCCATCATTTACCCTTTATAAAAACTATTGATATAATCTTACAGTAAATGAAACAAAAAAAACGGATATATTGAAAAAAATTTACTTAATATTTCTTTACAAATAGCCGATTTGTTGTTGAATTTTTATTTGTTAGCATTTTACTATAATGACGGAAAGTTTTCTGTTCAAAATATGCTATTTGTAAATTATGGGGTGTAAATATGCGTGTAAATCCAGTAATGCCAAACATTCAACCAAGGCTAACAAGACATGACGGCAATTCAATGACCATGCCGGCAACTATTTCTGGGACTTATTCAAACATTGATTCTCTACCAATGGGAAATGTTAGTAATGTTATGATTAGAAATAGAAAAACGGCCTCCACGCAAGGTATTTCATATATTACATTCACAGGGTCCGGAAGAAATATGAATCAAGTTTTGTCTTTGGCTTATGAAAACAAAGGAACTGGTTTGCCGGAAGATTTTCAAGGCGGAATGGGGGTTGTAACATTTGAAGCTCCTCAAAGTATGATTCAACATGAAGGCATGGATGTGAGAAGTATTATGCCATTCCACGAATACGCCAATGGCAACGGCGGTGTAAAATACATCAATATTAAAAAGGTTATGGAAGAACACGGCGGAAAACTTCCTGACAAAATTGAAGATAAACATTTTATTACAACTACTCCATGGCAATCAGTAGAAGAAATTGCTAAAAATCTTTACGTAGAACCTGCAGATTTAAGACCGGTTATTCAAAGTGAGCCAAACAGTAAAGGTCCAGAAGGCTTGAGTAAATATATTATTCTTGAACCGACTTCTGCTAAAGGCGAATTTGAAAGAATGGCAGACAATGATATCGGAAAATTACAAAAAGTCGGATATCAATTATACAAAATATCAGAAGAAAATCCATCATACAACCAATTAAAAAACGGCAAAAACTATTTTATGTACACACAAGAACTTGCCAAAACTCCAAAGCCATACACTTATGGAATAGGCGGTGCTGACGGCATGGATGCAGAAATTAACAATGCTGATTTTTGTCGAGCAGTATTAAAAGCGGAACAACAAATGGATACAGATGAATTTGGGCATTTCAAACCCGCAAGTATTTGGGGGCATGATAGACCGGTTGCAATGATTACCAGCTTCATTGCAGATGAATCAGCTAAAGGGAACAAACATTTTAACGGTATAATTACGCACCATACCTTGCACAATCCAGGTTTAAACTATCAAGGGCACACTGACAACCCATTTGCATTCGCACGCACTATTTTTAGTAAAGAAGATGTGGAAGCATTAAGTAAACATGAAGATTACGAAATTCTACAATGTTTTAGCGAAAGAGGCTGGAACAACCTTAAAGAAGGCGAGAAAAAGCGAGTAAGAAAAATTCTAGATCCATATATCGGAATTTTTAAAGACTTCTTTGAGACATACAACATTACAAAAGTTCCAATTATTGCTAAAAAATTAAACCCTGATAATTTCTCAATCGGAACAGTTTCTCCGAACTTCGATAAAGAAATGAAAGCGACCGATATGGATGTAGCACAAGGTATTGGAGCTGATTTAAGAGAAATTGAAACAATGAGCCCATTAAATGGTTCAACTCCGGCGACTCTAGGCTTAGACAATAATACAAAAGACTTCGGAAGAGGCGGAAACACCTTATCTGCAGAAAAAGCCGGGTTTACACCATTGATATACAATGGCAACAATATTGAAGAAATCATAGCAAACAAACAAAAAAATGCTAAGTGGCTAACAGGGATTCTTGCAAAGGCAGAAAAAGAAGGACAAGATGCACTTAACCATGTATTCTTTAACGACTTACAAATTGAACAAGGTAGAAGCGTTCTTGGAAGTCTTTCTGAATTTAAAGATGGCGACATGCTATTTATGGGCTGGGGCAGACCAGATGAACAAAAGGGCTTCCCTTACACATTTGAAGGTTTCTTAAAATTCTTAAAACGAGAAGATGTTCCAAAAGAGACAAAACTTAAAACAAAACTTCTTGTTGGTGCCGGTGATGCTCCTTGGAACAGGGACGCTAAAGATTTTAAAAATATTCAAAAAGCCTTAAACGAAATCAAAGAACTAGACGGTGGAATTTATGCGCACAACGCAATGTATGTTGATGGATTTTTCCCAAACAAACTAGTAGCCTGTGCAACACACGGCATCTTCACCTCTAGACGTGAAATGTGCGGAATTACGCCGCTTGAAGCAAAAGCTGCCGCAACCCCTTATATTGCAACTAAAACAGGGGGCATGGTCGATTATACAAATGAAACAAATGGTTGGAAAACCAAAACAGCACCTGAAATGAATCCTGATTTCGACGGGCTCGATTGGACTACATCTCCCGACGAAATAGACAATACAAGAATAAATCGTGTGTCTGATGAAGTTTCTGAATGCTTCAAAGAAGCAACAGGCGAATATGTTGATACCCCTAAAGCTTACATAGCTAAAGCTAAAAAAAGCATAGAAGAAAAACTTGATTGGCACAACAATGAAGAATTTAATGGTGGGAAATCCGCAAACCAATCTTATAAAAATGACGGCTGGCATATAGATGACGGCTGGAGAGCTCGAAACAAAGGAAAAATGCGCAGACTTATCGGGGGAAAACTTGACGAAGTTGCAGACAATGCCAAAGAAACAGCGAAAGAAGTTGTAACTACCGCAGAAGAAACAGTTGGGTCAACTATAAAAGATGGTTCTCAAAAGGTTCGTAATAAGTGGACTAAAACAATTATCGGTTCTGGAGTTGCAATAGCTGCTCTCGGAACAGCTGCATATGCGTATATGAAACACAACAAAAATTCAGATAAAAAAGAAGCTGCAGGAAACAATAAACCTGAAACACCAACGCTACAAGTTTCAAATGCTAAAAAGATAGATAGCGTTGCTTAGCTTTTGTTTAACAAATCTACTAAATCGAAAATTGCGATAAATCTTTTTATAAGGTCATCGTAATTTTCTGCCTTCAAAAGCGACTTGAATAAAAAGCCGAATAGCATAGGACGTTTCTGCTTTATGGCAATAATAATAGTATTTCTATTGTATGAAAACTCAAATCCCTTTGCCGTATAAATTTCACCAAATGCTTTAATTTTTTGCCAAAACTCTTCTGTTATAAAGTCCAAATTGCGATTATTTTTTGCAAAAACATAAACAAATTTATTCATCTCATCTATATGAGGATTAATTTGCTTAAAATGATTATACCTTCTTTCATTTTTAGAAAAAACTACAACATGGTTCTCTATAGATTTTTCCAGTTCTAATTCAATAACCGTACCTTTAAACAAATTTGGTTTACTAACCCCTTTTACAGGTAATGTAAGCCTTGTATCAGAAATTGTTATGTTAGTTTTGTTGTAAAAGCCAAAAAAACTCGACACATCTTCTTGCGTATCAAAATTTCCAAATAAATTTGATTCTATAATAGCTTCTGTATTACC
>ENA-ORPK01001354-ORPK01001354.1-human-gut-metagenome-genome-assembly--contig:-NODE-1354-length-19546-cov-5.661639_pt1 | contig 19546 bp, 8 predicted proteins | sample MGYA00242139_ERZ509068 | MGnify/ENA primary metagenome ERZ509068 (study PRJEB26280, sample SAMEA2338687) | human gut metagenome | biome: human gut; feature: human-associated habitat; material: faeces... | reverse complement strand
GATGAAAAAATATATGCCCTTAGAGGGGCTTAGGTGGAGTCGTGATAGCGGTTCTACCCTATGTGATACACCCCAAAACGGCCGTTCTCGGACGGGCTGGGGGTGGGGTGATGCTGTTACCGATTCGGCTGCTTGGCGTGATGTTAACATGGTCAAGGATGCCGGCATGAACTTTATCCGTGGTTCCCATTATCCCCATTCGCCTGCTTTTGTCAAGGCTTGCGATCAGTTGGGGGTGATGTTTTGGTCTGAGGCTCCATTTTGGGGAACGGGTGGCAATGGACTTGACGGTTGGTGGGCTGCCAGTGCTTATCCTACTACAGCCAAGGATACTGCTGCGTTCGATAAAAGTTGCCTACAGCAGTTGGAGGAGATGATACGCATCCATCGTAATAGTCCTTCCGTCATTGTGTGGAGCATGTGCAACGAACCTTTCTTTACGGCTTGGGGAACAATAGACAGTGTAAAGAGATTGCTTGGGAAAATGGTGGAACTCACCCATCTGCTAGACCCTACGCGTAAGGCTGCCATTGGTGGTTGTCAGCGTCCGATAGACAAGGATCGGATTGACCATATTGGGGATGTGGCTGGATACAATGGTGATGGTGCCAACATCAAGGAATTTCAAAATCCTGGCATTCCGAACGTGGTATCAGAATATGGGAGTACAATAGACCGGCGACCAGGTAAATTGGCTCCAGGTTGGGGAGACTTGGCTCGTGACGAAGGTTATAAGGGCAAGGAGTGGAGAAGTGGACAGGCCATTTGGTGCGCTTTCGATCATGGCACCATAGCCAAGGGCGACTTCGGGAGAATGGGCTTCATCGATTACCAACGTATCCCGAAGCGCAGATATTATTGGTATCAAAAAGAAAACTTAGGTATAGAGCCTCCTGCGGAGTCAAGAGAGGGGCAACCTGCCAAAATTCGATTGGCAGCTTCGAAGACAAAAGGCATCAAGGCTGATGGTACAGATGATGCTCAGCTGTTGGCAACTATTGTGGATAAGTCGGGTAATTCGTTGAGTAACAGTCCTAATACAACTTTGCGTATCGTGAGTGGTCCAGGGCGATTCCCAACAGGCTCTTCCATCACATTTAGCAAAGATTCCGATATCTGTATCCTTGACGGAAAGGCAGCGATAACAATTCGTTCTTATTATGCTGGTGAGACAATTGTGGAGGCATCTTCTGAAGGGCTGCCCACAGAGCGTCTGGCGTTGTCTTTTGTGGGAGCACCGGATTTTCAGGAAGGAATTTCTCGACAGAGTGATGAGCATCCATATCGTCGTTTCGAATCCTCTATGCAGCAGGTTTCTAAGTTGACATTGGGTAAAGGTAATCCAACTTTTGCTTCATCCATGGAACAGGAGCATACTGCTCCTCACGCTGCTGACGGAAATACAAAGAGTTATTGGTTGCCAGACAAGGCTGATGACAATCCATCCTTGACACTTGACATGGAACGTTGCGTTTATATTCAGCAAGTGCATTTGGCGTTTCCTCAAAAGGGATGCTATCATTATACGCTGGAAGGATCGCTTGATGGTGAAACGTGGTTTATGCTGCATGACATGGGGAAGAATGCAGCCATGCTTACTTCTGAGGATATTCAGATTAATGACACTCATATTCTATCGAGGTTTGTGCGTATTCGTTTTTATGACACGAAGGTATGTCCTGTTGGCATCGCTGAACTATCGGCAGATGTAGTGGAGTAAATGATTGGATTTTTTATGCCATCTTTTCCCCATCATGTGTAATCAAGCAAAGCTTTTGGAACATATACCAAAGAAGATTTGTGCTTTTTGGCGTAATTTTGCAGCATCAAAGTTAGCATTCTAATCATGAAGGGATTCTTCCTTATATTACATGCAGGATTCTTCCTTATATGATTAATAATGTGTAGCAACTGATGTTTAATCAAAATAAAAACTTAAATAGCATGAAGAAATTTCTTTTGATGGCGGGCATATTGCTCTCCTCGCATCTCGCAGCACAGGCAGCAGAACAGTTTGTGAAGTTCTCGGCTCCTCAGCAGGATGCACTCCTCCTGACGGGGTCTAATGATACCATCCGCTATAGTCAGAACGACTGGAAGGGCGTGAAGATGGCAGTGGAGAACCTGAGAAACGACCTGCGTGCCGTGACGGGCAGCGACAAGGCACCCGTCGTGGTGGCTACCGTAGGTAAGAGCGAACTGGCAAAGAAGTATGCCAGAGAGTGCAAGCAGTTGAAAGGAAAATGGGAGAAATTCCTGATTTTTACAGATCATGGAAGGTTAGTTGTTTTAGGTTCGGATAAGCGAGGTACCATTTATGGTATCTACGAACTGTCGCGTCAGATAGGTGTGTCGCCATGGTATTGGATGGCGGATGCACCTATCTCCCGACACGACAAAATCTATGTAGTTCCCGGTACTTATACCGACGGAGAACCTAAGGTGAAATATCGCGGCATCTTTATCAATGACGAGTGGCCATCGTTTGGCGGATGGTGCACCAACAAGTTTGGCGGTATCAACTCCAAGGCTTATCGTCATATCTTTGAATTGTTGCTCCGCTTGAAAGCCAACTATTTCTGGCCTGCCATGTGGGCAACTAACTTCAATGAGGATGACCCAGAATCGCCTAGGCTCGCCGACGAGATGGGCATTGTGATGGGAACCTCTCATCATGAGCCGATGATGCGTTCGCACCGTGAGTATCTGAAGCGCAAGGATGAAGTGGGACCATGGAACTATGCTACTAACCCAGATCGTCTGGATAAGTTCTTCATGGACGGCATGAAGCGCAACGCCAAGTATGAAAACCTGGTGACCATCGGTATGCGAGGTGATGGAGACGTGGCGATGGGCAATGGCGATGATGCCGAGAATATCAAGACCCTGGGTAAGGTGATTGAGGCACAGCGCAGAATCATCGGGGAGGCTTATGGCAAGCCGGCAAGTAAGGTGCCTCAGCTCTGGGCCATCTTTACCGAGGTGCAGCGCTACTATGATGCCGGGTTCACCGTGCCCGACGATGTAACCCTGCTCTTCTGCGACAACAACTGGGGCTATATCCGCCGCAAGGGTACTGCGGAAGAGAGAAAGCGCAAGGGTGGACTGGGCTTGTATTACCATATTGATATGAATGGCGGTCCGTGGAACGACCGCTGGGTGAACACCACCACCATCCCTAAGCTCCGCGAGCAGTTGCATGAGGCATACGCCAGTGGCATCGACCGCATCTGGATTATCAACGTGGGCGACTTGAAGCCAAAGGAAGTACCTATCGATTTCATTATGAACTATGCATGGAATCCTGATGCCGTTAAGCCGGGTGATGAGCAGCCATGGCTGGAACGTTTTGCCGGAAGCATCTTCGGAGAGGAGAACGCCAGTGAGGTGGCTGACCTGATAGCCAAGTACAGCAAATATAATCTTCTGAGAAAACCAGAGGTGCAGATACCGGGTATCTTCAATGAGCACGAGATGCTGGTAACCTCGCAGCGCTGGCAGTCGCTTGCGCAGAGGGCAGAGAACCTGCGTGCCAAGTTGCCTGAGCAGATGCAGGATGCCTACTATCAGCTGGTATATTACCCAGTGGTGGCCAGTGCCAACGTGGCAGAGATATACAACCATGCCACCATGGGCGACAGCCTGGGCATTGAAGCCATGCTGCAGAAGGATGCTGAGCTGTCTGCCTATTATAATAATGTAATGGCTGGTGGCAAATGGAAGGGAATGATGTCGGACAACCATATCGGTTATACCCAGTGGTCGATTCCAGACAAGAACTATAATCCGATGACACTCGGCTTCAAGGTAGAGCATCCGCTCAACGCCTCTGCTTCTACCACCCAGATAGCTATCCCAGCCTATCAGTATGCCCGCATCAGCGAAGGCAAGCAGGCAAAATGGATGTTCCTTCCCGACTTGGGACGCGGCAAGGGATGCATGGGCAGCAGCAACGTGATGGCAAAAAGCCAGACAGACGGACAGGGAGCTTCGCTGGAATACGACTTCGAACTGGCACAAGACAAGCAGCCTCTCACCGTAGCCCTCGGCATTCTTCCAACCCAGGATGTGTATCCAGCCAGAGGTCTGCGCATCGGTGTTCAGATAGACAACCAGCCGATGCAGATTGTGGATGCCCGTCAGGGATTCCTTGATACGTTTGAGGAATATACTGCCAGAAATCTTGCCGTTTCCAAAAAACTGAAGGCTCTGCCTAAGGAACCTAAACTGGCTTTGAACGGCTGGTGGAAGGGTAAGAAACTGCCTCGCCGCAACGAGGTGTTCGATAACTTGCGATGGGTGACAGCAGCCCCAATCCCTGCATTGGCAGCAGGCAAGCATACCCTTCGTATCGTGATGATTGACCCAGAGATAGTGCTGGAACAAGTAGTTATAAATCCTGATAACAGCAAATATAGCTATTTGGGTGCAAGCTTATAGTGGGGTACTATTGGTGCTTTTGGGCGTGTGGGACAAAACATGCGAAACTTCAGTCTGTATCCATAATGGCAAGAAGGTAGTTTTGAGATAAAATATACGAGATGGATTGTTAAATGTGAAAGATGGCCTCGCAAAACGTGAGGTCATCTTTTTATTTTTGGTCTTTTTCTTCATCATGTATTATCTGGCAAATCTTTTGGAACATCTACCAAACAAGATTTTTGTTTTTTGTAGTAACTTTGCAGTATATTAAATAACAAGATAATTTATTTTTAGATTTATGCTTTTATATAAAGAAAACAGTTCATATTGATGAACTACAAGATTGTTGTGAAACAAGTTTAATTGTTTACGAGAATGGTGCATAGTGATATGCGCCATTTTTTTATGCGCTGTTATGCCACTTTTTATAAGTTGTTATGCCACTTTTCCTCCTTTATCATAAGATGCAGAAAATGTGATAGTTGCAGTGTGTTGTAACGAGAGTGAAAACATTTGGAACGTCAGGAAAACACGTTCACATGACTATTTCCTACCTTTGCAGCCGTGTTCTTTAAACAAGAATTAGCAACACCTAGAAACAAACTTAATTAAAATGATACAACATGATTGAACAAGTGTTTACGTTTAAACGTACGGCAGCTCTATGTCTCATGGGAGCCTTCTGCAGCTTGAATGCACAAGCCCAGAAGATTACCGTGAAGGGTAGTGTTGTTGACGGAACAGGAGAGCCTCTGATTGGTGCTACTGTGAAAGTGAAGGGAGATGCCACTTCGGGCGTCATCTCTGATATGGATGGAAATTTCCAGATTTCTGTGCCTTCAGAAAACTCATCCCTAATCATTACCTATATTGGTATGGAATCTCAAACCATCAAGGTAGGTAAGAAAAGACAATTAAAGGTTACCTTGACCGATGATAATACATTGGGTGAGGTGGTAGTAGTAGGTTATGGTCAGCAGAAAAAAGCATCCATCGTAGGTTCCATTGCCCAAACCGATGCTAAAACATTGGAGCGCCATGCGGGCGTCTCTTCTCTCGGTCAGGCACTGACTGGTAATCTTCCGGGTGTCATCACTTCTTCATCTACCGGTATGCCGGGTGAGGAAGATCCGAAGATTGTAATCCGTACGCAGACCTCTTGGAACAGCAGTGACCCGCTTGTTCTTGTGGATGGTGTAGAGCGTGCCATGAACACCGTTGACCTTTCTTCGGTAGAAAGCATCTCCGTATTGAAGGATGCTTCTGCCACTGCCGTTTATGGTGTGAAGGGTGGTAATGGTGTCATCCTGATTACTACCAAGCGTGGTAAGGAAGGTAAGGCTGCCGTACACGTAAAGGCAAATGCTACCATGAAGGTGGTTTCCAAGTTGCCGGAAAAATATGATTCTTATGATACCCTGCTCCTGTTGAACCGCACCGTGGAGCGCGAACTTGGCTTGAGCCCTAATGCCTGGGGTAGCTATACACCGATGGAGGTGATTGACAAGTATCGCCATCCTGCCAACACCGATGAGTGGGACCGCTATCCTAACGTGGATTGGCAGAAGGAACTGTTCAACAACACAGCCATGTCATATAATGCCAGTGCCGATGTTTCGGGTGGTACAAAGAATGTCAAGTACTTTGCTGCCGTGGATTTTGCTCACGAGGGTGACTTGTTCAAGACCTTTACTAACGACCGTGGTTACAACTCTGGTTTCAGCTATAACCGTTTGAACATGCGTGCCAATCTTGACTTCAATCTTACCAAGACTACACAGTTCTCAGCCAACCTCTTTGGTAGTAATGGCGTACGCAACAAACCTTGGTTGGGTACCAGTGGCGATATCAATGCATTCTGGGGTTCTGTCTATAAGGCTGCTCCTGATGGCATGCGACCAATCTACAGTGACGGAACATACGGTTACTATGCTCCACGTCCTGCCGACTGTCCTAACTCCATACAGTCGCTTGCCCGAAGCGGACAGCAGAGCACTACCAATACACAGATTACCACCGACTTCATTCTTACCCAGAAGCTGGATTTTGTAACCAAGGGCTTGAAGTTCACTGGTAAGCTGTCTTTCGACAACACGATGGTGGAGATAGAAAGAGGTATTGCCGACCTTTATATGGATCCGCAGCGCAAGTGGATCAATCCGGATTCCGGCGACACCACATGGGAGCAGGATATCAACTACTATCCATCCACAGCATGGACTACCAATGGTGGTAAGGTGAAAAGCGATGCTACTTATCGCCGCCTCTACTATCTCTTGCAGCTCGACTGGAACCGCAAGTTTGGCAATCACGAGGTAACAGCGATGGGCGTGTTCAACCGCAACGAGTATAACACCGGTAACCAGCTGAAGCATTATCGTGAAGACTGGGTATTCCGTGCCACCTATAATTATGCGATGCGCTACTTTGCCGAGTTCAACGGCTGTTACAATGGTAGTGAGATGTTCGGTCCGGATTATCGCTTCAAGTTCTTCCCATCAGCATCCTTGGGATGGATGATTACCGAAGAGCCTTTCATGAAGAAGATCAAGAAATACGTGGATATGTTGAAGGTACGTGCTTCCTGGGGACGCATCGGTGATGACAACCTTGGCGAGGCCTACCGATTCCAGTATGCTGACGAATATGCCTATGGTGGAACAGGATGGCTGATGGGTACCAACCAGAGCGATTCTCCTTACACCATCTACCGACAGAGCAAGATAGGTAATCCAAACCTGCATTGGGAGACCACAGAGAAGAAGAACCTCGGTTTCGACTTCGGATTCCTGGGCGGTCTGATTACCGGTTCGCTCGACATCTTCAAAGATCACCGTACCGATATTCTGATTAAGAACCGAACCATTCCTGCTTATTTCGGAACCAGCGCACCGGTTGCCAATCTGGGTATTGTTGATGGTCAGGGTTACGAACTTTCCCTGAAGATGAACAAGAGCTGGAACAAGAACTTCCGCACCTGGGCAAACTTCAACATGACCCACGCAACCAACGAGATTAAGTTTGCTGATGACCCAGACTTGCGACCAGCTTACAGAAAGAATGCCGGTTATGCCATCAATCAGGTTCGTACCTATATAGACAATGGCTATATCCGCAGTTGGGATGATTTCTATGCAGGTCCAACCCTCTCGGAACAGGACGGCAGCAAGATGACAGGCGACTATCAGATTGTGGATTTCAATGGCGACGGTAAGATTGATACCAACGACCAGGCACCTTATAAGTATTCTTCCATCCCTCAGAATACCTACAGTACCACAGTGGGTATGGAGTGGAAGGGATTGAGCCTCACCGTTCAGTTCTATGGTGTAACCAACGTAACCCGCCAGGTGAACTTCCCAACCTTCGATCGCGAGGTGCATGTAGCCTTCAACGAAGGAAGCTTCTACGAAGTGGGCAGCAATGCAGGCACCCTGCCATTGCCACGCTGGACTACCGTTGCCGACGGAAGTGCCAAGGGTACCCGTTACTACTACGATGGCTCATTCCTCCGTCTGAAGAATGCCGAGCTTGCCTACACCTTCCGTGGTGCATGGGTAAAGAAAGCACATCTCAATTCGCTGAGAGTCTATCTGAATGGTGACAACCTGCTGCTCTGGACCAAGATGCCAGACGACCGTGAGAACAACTTCAGTGGTGATTCTGCCAATGGTGCTTACCCAACGGTGAGACGATTTAACTTAGGTTTCGACCTTACATTTTAATTGAAATTTAGATATGAAAAAGTTAAAGTTAATATATTCAATGCTGCTCGTTGCAGGGTTCTCCCTGGGCACAGTATCCTGCTCCGATTACCTGGATAAGGCGCCTGAGGCAGATATCGCTCCTACCGAGCCATATAAGAACTACACCAACTTCCAGGGCTTTATAGAGGAAATCTACAACTGTATCTCGGGTTTTGCCGTGGCACCTAACTACCACTGCAACTGGAACTTTGGTGAAGACGAATACTGGCAGCCATCCGAGACCCGTATGTTTGCCAACCATGTGGATCAGGGCGACTACTGGGCTTGGAACACTGCACTTTATTCTCCATTCCATGCCGGTGTAAACCGTACAACGGAAATGAAACGCGACGACAAGGGTAACCTTTGGGGTTTAAGCTGGTATGCCATTCGTAAGTGTAACCTGGGTCTTGCCAATCTCGACGGAATGGTAGATTGCACACAGGAGGAGAAGAACGTGATTGCCGGTCAGCTGTATTTCTTCCGTGGTTTCTATCACTTCATGCTGATGACCTATTGGGGCGGTCTTCCATACGTAGATCGTCTGATTCCTGGTGATGAGATTCCTCGTGACAAGCGCCTGAACTATCAGGAGACAGCCGACAAGGTGGCTGCCGATCTGAAGAAAGCAGCCGAGCTTCTTCCTGTGGATTGGGACCAGACCACAGTGGGCAAGGCAACCTACGGCAAGAACGTGCTGCGCATCAACAAGGTGATGGCACTGGCTTTCCTCGGCAAGAATTATCTCTATGCAGGTTCACCGCTGATGAACAAGGAGAGCACAGGCAATGCTTCCTACAATGCAGAATACTGCAAGAAGGCTGCCGAGGCTTTCGGACAGGTGTTGAAAATCTGTCAGGAGACAGGCAGATACAAGCTCGCCGACTGGAAGGACTATCGTGAAATCTTCTATACCTACAATCAGAGCTTTAAGCTGCCGGGTGTAAAGGAAGCCATCTTCTACGAGAGCACCTGCGGTGACTGGCGCTGGAACCAGGTGAACGATTATCGCCCTTACTGTATCAATGGTTCGGGTATCAAGTGTTATCCTACAGCCAACTATGCCGACTATTTCGGTATGGCAAACGGAAAGCCTATCAAGGACATCACCAAGAAAGATGCCGACAGCGGCTACGACCCAGAGTATCCTTTCAGAGGCCGTGACCCACGTTTCTACAACGACTTCGTGTTCGATGCACAGAAGTGCGTAAAGGCCACTTCCAACATCAAGGACGGCTCAGGAAAGGTGCAGGAATACAAGCAGTATGCTTCTCTGCAGACAGGCGGATACTATCGCACCGATACTCCAGCCAAGGCTGTGTTCACGGGTTATATGATGAAGAAGTTCATCGACCAGTATATGAACGACTGGGATGGCTACAAGGAGAACAACCGCATGACCTTGAGTCTGATTCGTCTTGCCGATGTTTATCTGATGTATGCTGAGGCAGTGGCTCAGGGCTATGGCTCGTTCGAGTCTTCAAGCCAGGCGTTCCCGATGACCGCCCTGAAGGCAGTGAACACGATTCGCGAGCGTGCCGGAGTAGCCGACATTGCAGATGAGTATCTCACTTCGCAGGAAGGATTCATGAGTGAGCTTCGCCGTGAGCGTGCCGTAGAGTTGGCTTTCGAGGGCCATCGTTTCAACGACCTTCGCCGCTGGCTCTTGCTCGACAAGGCACCTTACAACAAGAAGACAGCCGTATATTTCGACCGTGCCGCCGACCAGGATGATGCAACCCGCTACGCCGATCCAGAGAACGGACATGTGCTCAACCTGCACGAAGAGACATTGGTTACACGCAACTTCTCTGAGAAGCATTATTGGTTCCCATTCCTCAAGAACGATGTAGAACAGTATGAAGATTTCAAACAAAACCCAGGTTGGGAATAATCTAAGAAGATGAGTATGAAAAATAATATATTCAATAAGAAAACGTCATTGACCCTGGCTTCCATGTTGGTAGCCAGCGGCATGGCAAGCGCACAGGAACTTGCTGACAGCAGCATGATTAATGTAGCCTTCGGCAAGGTTGCGAAGACCGACCTCATGGGTGGAGTGAGCCAGGTGAATGTGCAGGATCAATTGAAGAAAGACTATAGCTCTAATAGCTTGAACAACCTCCAGTCGCTCATTGGTGGTTATAATGGAAATATCTGGGGCCAGGCTCCGCTGATCCTGGTAGATGGTGCTCCAAGAAGTGCATCGGATATCAACGCCACCGAGGTGGAGGAGATTACCGTGCTGAAAGGTGCATCTGCCGTAGCCCTCTATGGCTCCAAGGGTGCCAAGGGCGTGATTCTCATCAGCACCAAGCGTGGTAAGATTCAGCCGCTCACCATCGAGGCGCGTGCCAATACGGGCTTGTATGTGCCTAAGAGATACGCTGAGTTTCTGGGGGCTGCTGAATATATGAGCCTCTATAATGAGGCACTGCTGAACGATGACCCTACACAGCCAAAGAAGTATAGCGATGAGCAGATTTACAACACGGCACAGGGTACCAATCCTTACCGTTATCCAGACATGGACTTCTTCAGTAGCGATTATCTGCGCAAGGCTTACAACAGAACCAACGCTACGGTGGAGGTGACGGGCGGCAGCAAGTTTGCCAAGTATTATGCCAACTTCGGGGTAGATTACAATGGCGGTCTCATCAAGTATGGTGAGCATAAAAAGGACAAGAACCTGAACTTCCGCATCCGTTCAAACATTGATGCTACCATCACCGACTGGTTGAAGGCCTATGTGAACGTGGGCATCAACATCAGTAACAAATATACCGGGCGCGGTGATTTCTGGGGAGCAGCCAATACGCTTCGCCCTAACTGGTACACGGGTCTGGTGCCAATCAGCATGATAGACCCGAACAATGCCAGCTTGCAGCAGATGGTTAACGGTACTATCCATCACATCGACGGCAAGTATCTGGTGGGTGGTTCTTCCGACAATCAGACCACCGTATTTGGCGACATGCTTCTTGCCGGCTACGTGAAAGACAAGAACCGCACCTTCTCGTTTGATGTAGGTACCAAGGCAGACCTTAGCATGATTACCAAGGGATTGAGCTTCGAGACCGCCTTCAGCATCGACTACTGGGATTACTACTCAGAGGCTTATAATCTTGGTTACTCTACTTACGAGCCAACCTGGGGTAATGTGAACGGTAAGGATATGATTGTGGGACTGACCAAGTATGGCAAGGATTCGCAGTCAACCAGCGAGTACATCGGCAGCAGCCAGTACTACCAGTCGATGGCGTTCCGTGCCCAGTTCAACTATGTGAATACTTTCGCCAAGTATCACAATGTGGATGCCACTCTCGCTGCATGGGGCTTCTCCAAGCAGAATGCCGTAGATGAGAATCACGAGAGTTCATCGGGTGTCAAGGGTTCTGCTTATCACAAGACCACCAATGCCAATCTGGGCTTGCGTTTGGGTTACAACTACAATCACACCTACTACGCAGAGCTGGCAGCAGCTGCAGTCCATTCTCCAAAACTGGCAGAAGGTCATCGTGAGGCAATCTCGCCTTCTGTAACTTTAGGTTGGCGTCTGAGCCAGGAGAAATGGTTCAAGAATACACTGCCTTTCTTCGACGAGGCGAAGGTGAATGCATCTTACGCTGTGCTTAACCAGGATATCGACATCTCTGATTATTATATGTATAAAGGATACTATAATATGAAGGGCGGATGGTATCAGTGGCAGGATGGCACGCAGGGTGGTAATACCAACTCTTCTGTGCGTGGTGCCAATGATCAGCTTACCTTCGTGAAGCGCAAGGAATGGAGAATCGGTTTGGAGACATCGCTCTTCAATGGTCTGGTGACACTCGATTTCAACTACTTCAACCAGTTGACCGACGGTTTGCTTACCAATGGTAGCGCTACACTTTATCCGATATACTTCAATACGTATCCTAACGGTTCTTTCCTGCCATGGACAAACTACAACCAGGATACCCGCAAGGGCTTTGACTATGCTCTTTACGTAAACAAGAAGATAGGTAAGGTAGATGCCAAGTTAGGATTCACAGGTCAGGTATATTCTTCAGAGGCTAAGCGCCGTGAGGAAAACAACGGTGATAACACCTATCTGAATGCACAGGGACAGCCACTCGACGTGATTCGCGGTTATGTATGTGAGGGCTTCTTCACCCAGCAGGACATCGACCATCTGAATGCCAACCTCGAACAGAGCGACCCTAACTTCGTGCCAAAGCACACCTTTGGAGAGGTGAAGGCTGGCGACCTGAAGTATAAGGATGTGAATGGCGATGGCGTTGTGGATAGCAAAGACCAAGTGGTGATGGGTAAATACGGATGGAGTGCCTGCCCATACATCTTTGGTGTAAACCTGACGCTGAAGTGGAAGCAGTTCACGCTCTTCGCTGCTGGTACAGGACAGATGGGTGCCAAGGCATTCAGATCTAACGACTGGAGATTTGGTACATCGAAATATACCACAGTGGTAAGAGGTCGCTGGACACCGGAGACGGCAGCCACTGCTACCTATCCTCGTCTGACAGCGCTTGAGAATAGCAACAACTTCCGCAACTCAGGCTTCTGGATTTACAGAACAGACCGTTTCGACCTGAACAAGGTTCAGCTTACTTACGACATGCCAACCCGTTGGTTCGAAGGCAAGATGGTTAGCGGCATGAGCGTTTATCTGCTCGGCGAGAGTCTCCTCACCATCAGCAAGAATCGCAAGTATATGGAGACCAGCTATGGTTCACCAAGTTGTCGCTACTACAATCTCGGTTTGAAGATGTCATTCTAAGGAGAAGATCTTAAACACAAACTATTAGAAGATAAAATGATGAAAATAAGAAATATAATCATGATATTTGCATCTGCAGCCTTGCTCTCTGCTTGCGATGATGTATTCACGCCAGCAGTGGAAAACTTCAAGGATTTCGATCAGATAGATTCCGATCCTAATTTTGCTGCAGGTTTTCTGACAACCACCTATCGTGCGCTTCCTGGCTACTATGATGGTAGTGATGTGGCTACTGATGACGCTGTTACAAACGACAAGGGTGATAGCTGGATGAAGATGGCTACTGCCACCTGGACTTCTACCAGCAACCCTACCGATAAGTGGGGCACCTGCCTGGGTGCAGTGCAGTATCTCAACACCTTCCTGGATCATGTTGATAATGTACAGTTCATGAGAGACCCTGTTCAGAACAAGCTGCGTCAGATGAGAATGCGTGGCGAGGCTTACGGATTGCGTGCCATCTTCCAGTATTATCTGCTCCGTTCTCATGCGGGTTACACCGCCGATGGAAAGCTGCTTGGTACTGTCCTGAGTCGCACGTTCCTGGGAACCAACGATAATCTCAATCTTCCACGTCTTGATTTCAAGGAGAATGTGGATAGCATCCTGGTAGATTTAGACAGAGCTGAGGCTTTGCTTCCTGATGACTATGCTGACATCGACAAGGCCGAACTGATTCCTGCCAAGTATAGAAGCATTGTTAGCGACCCAGGTGATTACACCGTGGTGATGGGTAATAAGTCAAGACAGCTGATCAACGGTCAGATCGTCAAGGCTTTCCGTGCCCGCCTGCTCCTTCTGGTAGCCAGCCCTGCTTTTCTGGAGAGTGTAGATAACTGGGCAAAGGCAGCCGATGCCGCAGCCAAAAATGACCACTCTCCCCTTTTCCAGGTGCCGAATGGCCCTGGCGCGGATATACGGCTCCGCCACGGCCCGGATCTCCAGCGCCGTCTGCACACGCACGTCCACACCCTTCTGCTCCAGCACGTCCGCCATGGCCATGCAGTTCATGGCCGTGGCCAGCATACCCATGTGATCGGCCCGGGTGCGCTCGATGTGTCCCTCGCCGTCCTTCACGCCGCGCCAGAAATTGCCGCCGCCGATGACGATACCCACCTGCACGCCCATGTCCACACACTGCTTGATAACGTCCGCCACCCGGCCCATGACCTGAAAGTCCAGACCGAAGTGCTTATCGCCGGCCAGCGCTTCGCCGCTGATCTTCAGCAGCACCCGCTTGAATACTGGTTGCTCCATCGCCGTTCCTCCCTAATTTTCTATCAGGTATTTTACCTTATTTCTCCCGTTTTGCATAGGGGGAAAATCGAAAATTTTTCTGAATTCTTTTTTGCAGATCCCGCGTGCCCTACGCCTGCGGTGCATGATGCAAAACGAAAGGCTTTGTTTTTTTCCACCGGCGGTGTATAATGGAAAAAACACTTTTCCGGAGGCTGATTTTCATGGAACTTCTGCACGTGCTGGGCAATACATATGCGGCCGTCGCCGCCACCGCCCTGCTGCCCGTTTATAAGCTCAATGACCGGGATGTGGTGCTCATCGACACCGGCTACGCCAAGCTGGACAGAGCCGGCCTGACCGCGCTCATCGACGGCAGCGGCTGGCGTCTGCGCGCCATTCTCTGCTCCCACGCCCACTTCGACCACACCGGCAACGTCCGGTATTTGCAGGAGCGATACGGCGCGAAAGCCGCCATCTCCCTGATCGAAGCCGGTATCTCTGTGAACCCGGACAGCTACCGCGCCAACTACGTGGCCCTGACCTACGGCAAAAGCCGTGAGTTGTTTCTGGAGGAGTGCTTCACCGCAGATCGAGTCATCTTCCCCCAGGAGGACCACATCGACGTAGACGGCGCCCGGTTCGGTGTACTGTCTCTCCCCGGCCATTCGGCAGGCCAGCTGGGCTTTGTCACGCCGGACGGCGCGGCCTATCTGGGTGACTGCCTCATCGACCAGCACGAGATCGACGCGGCCAAGCTGCCCACCAGCATGTTCATCGCCAGGGATCTGGAGAGCAAGGCCTCCCTCCGTTCTACCGACTACCCCGCCTATATCGTCGCCCACAAGCAGATCATCACCGACCGCGCGGAGCTGTCTGCCCTCATCGACAGCAACATCGCCTTCATCCACCGCAAGGAGCGGGAGCTGCTGGACGACCTCACCGACGGCATGACGTTCTCCGACTGGATATACGTCTTCTGCCAGCGGGAGAACATCCGCACCCGGCAGGAGCTGAAATTCAGCATCGTGGAGCGGAACTTCACCAACTTCACCGACTGGCTCACCGACACCGGCAAGGTACGCGTAGAGCGCGACTTCTGCGCCAAGAGGTATTACCACGGCTGAGATACCGTGTACGCATAGAAAAGCCACCCCATCGGGGTGGCTTTTCCGCTCTGTTTATTCGTCAAAGGGCACGCCGAATATCTGCCAGAACTGCCGGTTCTCGCTGTCGGACACCATAGCGGAGTTCCACGAGCCGAACGTAAAGCTGGCGCAGCTGTCCGTCCCCTTCAGCACCGACACTGTCCGCCCGTCGTCGAACGTCACCGTCAGCTTGGCGGTGAACCAGCAGGCGGACGCGCCGCCGAAGGGCCTGGCGTTGGTGAGCATCTTTTGCAGGGCGGGCAGGTCGGCTTTGGCGGCGGTGTACGTCTCGCCGCCGTAGAACTCCAGCTTGGCGGAAGTCATATTGCCCCGGAAATCCTCCGGCGTGACGAAGGTATAGCCGCACTGCTCCGTCAGTATTTTCAGCACCGTGGGCGGCACGGGGTAATCGGCAGTGCCCCAATAGCGGACATCGTCCTCGCCGCTGCGGTGCAGGGTGGCGCAGACCTGATGCCACTCCGGCTGCACCAGTCCCTTCTCCGACTGGATGGCCTGCACCTGCTCCTCCGTCAGCGGCACGACCTGCTTGGCGGAACCGCCCGTCTCCCACGTGATCTGATAGACCTCCAGCTCCGCCGTTTCCGCCGCGCTCCGGTACTGGAACCGTACAGCGTACTGTCCATCCATGCCCAGGCCCACGAACTGCTCCGTCAGCTCTACCACATCTCCGTTGTGGAGCGCCACGTTCTCCTCATTGTACCGTCCGTAGAGGGTGAAGCCCTCACCCTTTATCACGGACAGCTGCGCGCCGCTGCCCACCTCATACACCGGGATGTCCTCGCTGTAATTCTCGTCGTACTTCACCGTGCGGTACACCACGGAATAGACCTCCGTCACGGCAATGCTCAGCTGATCCTTCTCGTAGCTGACGGTCACCGGCAGCCCGCCGGTCAGTTGGGACGTTATGTACCGGGAAATATCCCGCAGCAGCGCCTCCGCCGCGTCGCCGTTCCCACGGGGATCGGCCTGCCCGGACAGAGTCCCGATATACCTCCGCACCTGCTGCGGCAGCTGGCTATACCGCTGCGCCAGCACGTCCATGGCGCCCTCGGCATACGCCCCGTCCGCGTTCAGATAGTACGCGCACAGATAGCTCAGCGGCAGGGTGTCCCAATCGGGCAGCGTGTCGTTGTAGACGATGCCGTAATCCTCCGCCCGGACGCTGCACGGGTCGTTATCCCCGGTAACGCTCCACGGCATGGTTTCCTCAAAGCTCGGCTGCACGTCCCCCTCATAGTAGACGATAGAGCCATCCTCCGCCATTGTCCGCAGCATATCCATATACGTCTGCAAGCCCTTCACGCTCTCCCGCGCCGCGCTCAGTGCATCCACATAGCCCGCATGATTGCTCGAATACACCACGCCGTCCCCCGAATACACCGCACCGGTGACATGGGACGTACCCGCCTGATCGATGTCCGTCCAGCGGAACCAGTCGATATTGTCGATCAGCGCCATGGCGATATAGCCCCGCTGCGCCATCTGCCGGTTCCACTCCGCGCTGCGTTCCGGGACATCACCCGCAAAGGCATAGCACACCGTCACACCCATAGGCTCCCTGTTCGTGTCCAAGCGGATGGAATAGGCGTATGTGTCGCTGTCCGCCGTATCGCCCATCTCCGGCAGCCCCAGTGCGTCCAGTATCGCGCCCACGGCGGAGTTGTTGCCCACGTAGGGCGTTCGCAGGGCGTAGAGCTTCTCCGCCTCCGGTATGCCGGTCTTTTCCGCCGCGGGCCTGGTCAGCAGGCACACGCCGATGATGGCCGCCGCGACGACCAGCAGGATGACAGCCCAGAGGGCGGGCTTCTTATAGTTGAGCACGTTCTTCACCCTTTCTTTCACAGCCACTTCGCCAAAGGCCAGCGGGCACACCGCCGCCATTTTCGGCTGGGCGGCACAGGCCACCAGCGCCCGGGAATAGGCGGCCCGCTGGATGGGCGTGGCGTTTTTCAACACCATTTCATCACAGGCGCGCTCCATGTCGCGGCCCAGCAGGACATACGCCGCCCAGAGGACCGGGTTGAACCAGTTGACCGCCAGCAGCAGAAACGCCAACGGTTTCCACACATGGTCCCAGCGACGGATATGACACCTTTCGTGGGCGAGCACCTGGGGAAAGTCCTGCTCCGACACGGTTTCCGGCACATAAATGCGGGGCGCGAGCACACCCAGCACGAAGGGCGTGGACCAGTCGGTACAGCGATAGACATTGTCCTGTATGCGGGGGGCGGCGCGGAGCCGCCAGCGCATACGCAGCAGGCTGAGGGCCATGTACAGCGCCATGCAGCCCACGCCCGTCAGCCAGATGGCGGGCAGCTGATCCAGCACCTCGGCGTACTTGGCCTGGGTCTCGGCATCGGCAGTGCCGGCCAGCAGGGCGTTGATCTCGGAGTAGTTGCCCTTGATGACCGCCGGCGTCACGCCCTCCAGCAGGCCGCAGGCGTAGTCCCGGCGCAGCTTGGAGCAGGCTACGCCCACCGCGTCCAGCAGAATGGGCGTTCCCTGCTCCGCCGCCGTCCGCGCGGAGAGGCGCATGGCCTCCATCCGCACGTCGGTGATGTTGCCCAGATTCAGCATCAGCGCCCCGGCGGTGGCGGTGATCTCCGACACCTCGCGGGGATGCTCCGCCATGATGGGACGGCCGCCCACGGCCAAAATGGCGTTGGCGCACTGGTTGATGGAGATAGGGTTGGTGATGCAGTGGATCAGAGAGCCGCGCTCCCTGACCGCACCGCGAATGTCAGGAATGGATCGCATCAGCAGGTTTCACCTTCTTGACGATGTAGTAGATGACCGCCGCGGCCGCGCAGACCGCCGGTGCGGCGTAGGACAGGGTGTTCCAGATGGGGTTGGTCAGCTCAAAGACGCCGGAGGCCAGCTTGATGACCACAAAGAGGATGCCGCCGAAGGCCGCGATGGTCAGCGCGTCGGACAGGACGGTGCTCTTGTCGGTATAGCCCTTGGCGTTCAGCTTGACCTGCAGCTTTGTCAGCATACCGTTGGACGCCATTTTCCGCAGAAAAACATAGGCGATGCTGCCGCCGATGAGGGTGCCGCAGATAAAGGACGGCACATAGAACATCCAGCTCAGCCCCTCCTTGCCCCACAGGAAGGTCATAACGGGGTAGGAGACGATAGCGCCGATGATACCGGTGCCGATGACCTCGCCGATGACGGCGCAGATGATCTTACCCTTGGACAGGCGGTAAAAAACGCCGGAGAGGAATGCGCCGAACACGGCGCCGGTCAGAGCCAGCGGGGGGATACCCATGGTGGCCATGCGGATGATGCCGATCAGCGTGGCGCAGAGCAGCGAATACCACGGCCCCAGAAAAACAGAGCAGACGATGTTGATGAAATGCGCCATGGGACACATACCCTCCACCCGCAGGATGGGCGAGATCACAACGCCCAGCGCAATGAGCATAGCCAGAACCGTCATCTTCAGAATGCTGTTAGAATTTTTCACTTGTATTGCCTCTTTTCATATTTATACGAAGCAACATACTTCGCTCGGTCGAGAATCCATTTTCTCCTCTCACCCCGAAACACGGGTTCCCTCGCAAATTACAAGACACAAGGCGCTCCCCTTCTATCCGCCCGAAACCACTCGGGATAGGTCCACTCACGTCCTTTCTGCCAGAAAAAATAAAAAACGGAAACCACCCGACATGGGTAACTTCCGCAAAGTGCCGATCGCCGTCCCTACGTTGGCATTATCCAAATCAGGTCACCGGTCGAAGGTAACACCTTCCTCTCAGCCCGTCACACAAGCTCCCGTCTGTTCAGTTTTCTGGGTCATTATACACCTGCCCGCGCCCGATTGCAAGAGGGAATTGTCCGTCCGCCCCTCCCTGCCGGCACGCGCCGCCCCTCCGCCCGTCCGGGTACGCCTCCCGCCCCCGTCAAATTGTCCTGATTCCAGGACGATAATCCTAAATTCAGGACTGCGTAATTTTTTTGACAATCTTCGCGCCGGTATGTACAATATCCCCAGAAACACGGAAGGAGTGCTTGGTCATGCAATTCTGGAAAATGAACGGAGCCGGCAATGATTTCATTGTGGTGGACGACCGCGCAAACGCCATCCCCGATGAGAAGTGGCCGGAGATCATCCGTACCCTGTGCGAGCGGCATATGTCCATCGGCGCAGACGGCTTCATGGTGGTGAAGCCGCCCACCTGTGG
>ENA-ORPK01001350-ORPK01001350.1-human-gut-metagenome-genome-assembly--contig:-NODE-1350-length-19576-cov-3.672045_pt1 | contig 19576 bp, 21 predicted proteins | sample MGYA00242139_ERZ509068 | MGnify/ENA primary metagenome ERZ509068 (study PRJEB26280, sample SAMEA2338687) | human gut metagenome | biome: human gut; feature: human-associated habitat; material: faeces... | reverse complement strand
CGTGGATCACATTGCACGCCGGGTCAAATTCCAAAGTCTGCCCCCGGTAATTGCGAAAGCCCTCCAGGGTCAGCTTATTGATCCTCATACTGTACGCCGTATTCGTTATTCTCATAGACCACGGTGTCGCCGGGCCTTATTTTCTTTCCCCGCTGGGTGCAGACATCGCCGTTTACCAGCACTGCTCCCTCCTGCACCTCTATTTTCGCCTCGCCGCCGGTGGACACTGCATCCGCCAGCTTCAGCAGATCCTGCAATTTGATAAATTCCGTTGTAATGGTCACGATTTTCATATTTTCCGCTCCTTACGCCTTCAGCCGCACCGGCAGCACCATATAAAGAAAGCTGTCGCCGCCGTCCACAGGGGTCATGACGCAGGGGCTGATGCCGGTATTCAGCTCCATGACCACCTGATCCGCCGGGGCAAAGCGCAGGGCGTCCATAAGATAGCGGTTGTTGAAGCCAATTTCCAGACCCTGGCCGTCCCCCTCCACGGGGCACACGTCCGTTGCCTCGCCGTTGCCGGTCTTGGCGGACATGGTGATGCAGCCGCTGCCCATAATGCAGCGGACAGGGCTTTTCAGCTTCTCGCTGATAACCACGCTCACCCGGTCCAGGCTGCTGAGCATGGTCTTGCTGTCCACGGTGAGGCGGATGGGATTGTTCCGGGGGATGGCGTTCTTGTAGTCCAGGAAATCCCCCTCCAGCTTCCGGCAGATGAGCTGGGTAGAGCCGGTTTCAAAGAGCAGGTGACGCTTTCCAAGCATCACGGTGATAGCCTCCTCGCTGTCCTCGCAAATCTTCTCCACCTCGTTTAAGGCGCTGCCGGGGCATACAAACCGGAAGGCGCCGCCCTCCAGCTGCTCTATCTTCTCCCGGCGCAGAGCCAGGCGGAAGCCGTCCACGGACACCACCGTCAGGTCCTGGTCGCCCACCTCAAACAGGGAGCCGGTATGAACGGGACGGCTCTCGTTGGTGGACACGGCGAAGCTGGTCTGGTTGATCATGGCCTTCAGAGTACCCTGGCGGATGTCCACGGAGAACTGGTCGTCCACCTCCGGCAGCTCCGGATAGTCGTCGGCGGACAGGCCCAGAATCTCGAAGCTGGCGTCGCCGCAGGTCAGATGGACGGACAGATTTTCGTCCGCCGCGAACACGATCACATCGTCCGGCATTCTCCGGATCATCTCGCCGAACAGCCGGGCGCTGAGGACGATGCGGCCGGGGGACTGGACCTGGGCGTCCACGATGGTGCGGATGCCGGTCTGCATGTTGTAGCCGGACAGGGTCAGGGTGTCGCCCCCTTCCAGCAGGATCCCCTCCAGGGCCGGAATGGAGCTTTTGGCGGCTACCGCCCGGGAGGTGGTGTTTACGGCGCTTTGCAAAAGCGCCTTTTCACAGGAAAATCGAAGCATAGAGACGCGTTCCTTTCTTTCAGAATGAAAAGTGACTCCGTTCTCCCAAAGAGAACAAAAAGATATCTTATTTTTAGTAACAGTCGCCGTAGGGAAAATTTATGTGGAAAACCGCCGGAAGCCCTGAAGTCACGGGTTTTTCTTTCCACACCCGGATGGGGAGAGAGACAGGGGGTTTTCCACCGGAAAAACCGGGGTCCGGTAATCCACAGGTTTTCCCCGTGGATTCCACAGAGATTGTGGAAAGAGGGTTACTTCTTGTTGTTGATGTTGGTGGTGATCTCCTTGACCTTTTCGGCGTAGGCCGGGTCGGAGCGCATTTTCTTCTCCACCTGGTCCAGGGAGTGCAGCACCGTGGTGTGGTCCCGGTCGCCGAACTCCTTGCCGATATCGTTGAGGGAGAGGTTGGTCATCCGGCGGATCAGATACATGGCGGTCTGCCGGGCCTCCATCAGGTCCCGCTTCCGGCCCTGGCCCCGGACCTGCTCCTCGTCCACGTCGTAATAGCGGCAGATGTACTCGATGATCAGGGCAGGAGACGGCACGAACTCGTTGTACTTCTTCAGCATATCCTTCACGGCCCGGCTGACGGCCGCCGCGTCCACCTGGTTGCCCAGCAGGTCCCGATAAGCCAGCAGCTTATTCAGGGCGCCCTCGATCTGGCGGACGTTGGCGGTGAGATTTTCGGCGATGAAGTTGCTGATGTCATCCGGCAGCTGTACCCCCAGCAGGGCGGCCTTGTTTTTGATGATGGCGAGCCGGGTTTCGAAATCCGGCGGCGCCACGTCCACCATCAGGCCCCACTCGAACCGGGTCTGCAGTCGGTCCTCCAGCTGGGTCATCTCCCGGGGCGGACGGTCCGAGGTCAGCACGATCTGCCGCCCGGACTCATACAGGGTGTTGAAGGTGTGAAAAAACTCCTCCTGGGTCTGTTTCTTTCCGGCGATGAACTGGATATCGTCCACCAGCAGCAGGGAGGACTGGCGGTATTTCTCCCGGAATTCGGCGTTCTTCCCCTCCCGGATGGAGGCGATCAGCTCGTTGGTGAAGTCGTCGCCCTTGATGTACACGATGCGGGCCTCCGGCTGCCGCTGGCGGACCTGGTGGGCGATGGCGTACAGCAGGTGGGTCTTGCCCAGGCCGGAGTCGCCATAGATGAACAGGGGGTTATAGTGCTCTGCGGGCTTTTCCGCCACGGCCCGGGCGGCAGCATAGGCCATCCGGTTCTGGGGCCCCACCACATAGGTGTTGAAGGTGAAGGCATCGGACTCCAGCAGGGAGCCGGGCCGGTCCGGGGCCACCCCGTGGGAGGCCGCCACATAGGTGGCCAGCTGCTGATCGTCCAGAATCTTCACCTCCATGGAGGCGGAGAAGAAATCCTTCAGCGCGGCCTTGATATGGGTCATAAACCGGGTCTCGATGGTGGATCGTTTGAAGGTGTTGCTGCAGTGGAGCACGAAGGCGGAGTCCTCCATGGTCACTGCCTCCACCTCGTCAAACCAGGTGTTGATGGTGGTTTCCGACAGCTGGGACCTCAGCCTGTCCAATACGATGGTCCATACGTCTGCGATTGAATTCAATGAAAGCGCCCCTTTCCCGCGGATCATGCGTTTTTCTCTCTCTTTTTCTGGAAAAATTGTACGCCTTATTATACCAAATTGCCGCCGGAAAGTCTACTCATATACTAATACTAAGCATAAAATATTTTTCTGGTTCTTAAACAGATTCCGGAAGAAAATCCACCCTATTTCCGGCAAATTCTCCGAAAAACGGGGCAAATAACGAACCCGGAGCCGCCGGAATACCCTTTTCGTGGAAAATGCAGATTTCTGTTGACAGCGGGGCCGGGATTCTGTATAATGTTTACCATGCCGTTTTGCGGCATCCGCTTTGTCAACTGCGGCCGCGGGGGACAAGTCCTCCGCCCGCCGTCGAGTATGTGCGGCAGCTTCGATCTGCCGCCGGATTTTTACAAAATGGAGGTGTCATGCAATGTTCCGTACCTATCAGCCCAAGAAGCGCCAGCGCTCCAAGGAGCACGGCTTCCGCAAGAGAATGGCCACCAGCAACGGCCGTAAGGTTCTGGCCCGCCGCCGCGCCAAGGGCCGCGCTCGCCTGACCCATTGAGGTCGCGGAAAGTGCATCGCGCATAAAGGATAGACCAGGGACGGTGGAAGGGAAAACTGCCGTCCCTTTTGGCCTATGCTCATTTCAGCCGCCGCACCGGCGGAGAAGGTGCTTGTTTTCATGAATCCTGCCGTCACGGTAAAAGAGAACTACGAATTTCGCCGGATCTACCGCAAGGGGAAGTCGGCGGTGTCGCCGCAGCTGGTGATCTATTGCCAGCGGAACCGCCGGGGGCTGAGCCGCCTGGGGGTCTCCGTCAGCACGAAGCTGGGCGGCGCCGTGGTCCGCAACCGGGTGAGAAGGCGCATCCGGGAGATTTACCGGCTGAATAAGCCGAAAATGGTCCCGGGATACGACATCATCGTGGTGGCCCGTGTCCGGGCTGTGGAAACCGGCTATCAAAAGCTGGAGAGCACCTATCTGCGACTTCTGAGGCAGCTGAATCTGCTGCGGGAGGACCCGTCATGAAGCGGGCCATCCTGCGGGCCATCCGGTTTTATCAGGCGTCCGTGTCGCCGCTGTTTCCGCCCCGCTGCCGGTATATCCCCACCTGCTCGGAATACGCCCTGCAGGCAGTGGAGAAATACGGGCCGCTGCGGGGCGGCTTTATGGCGCTGCGGCGCTTTCTGCGATGCAATCCCTTCCACAAAGGCGGGTATGATCCTGTTCCCTGAAAACCTCGTTTTTCCCACCCAACAAAAAACGGAGGTAACTACCCCATGTTTGCAAAGCTCGGATACTATATCTGTGTGCCCTTTGCCTTCCTGACCCGGCTGTTCTACAGCTGGACCGGGTCCTATGGCGTGGCCCTGATCCTGTTTACCCTGGTGGTGAAGCTGGTGCTGCTGCCCTTCCAGCTCAAGAGCAAGAAGAGCATGCTGCGCATGAACCGTATGCAGGGCAAGCTCAACGATATCAAGACCCGCTACGCCAATAACCAGCAGAAGCAGCAGGAGGCCATGGCGGAGCTGTATGCCAAGGAAGGCATCAACCCCATGGGCTGCCTGTGGTCCATGATCCCCTTCCCCATCCTGATCGCCCTGTACTATATCATCCGTGTGCCTCTGCGGTATTTTATGAGCCTGTCCGAGTCGGTGATCGCGGAGATCACCACCCTGGCCGGCACCCTGGGCTTCACTGCGGCCGAGGGCAGTCAGGCGTATGAGCAGATTTATCTGGCCAAGTTCATCCACGAGCACTGGGCGGATTTCGCCGGGAAGTTCGACGGCCTCATCGACCTGAACTACAACTTCCTGCACATTGACCTGGCGGCTCAGCCGTCCTCTCTGTTCAGCCAGTTCCCCGGCGGCGGCTGGCCCGTCTGGGGCGCGCTGCTGCTGCCCATCATTTCCGCCGGCATCCAGTTCGCCATGAGCTTCATCACCATGCGCACCAATGGTTCCGCCCCCAACGGGTCCACCAAGACCATGATGTACATGATGCCGCTGATGACCCTGTGGATGGGCTATATCCTGCCCTCCGCCCTGTGCATCTACTGGATTGCCAACTCCGCGTTCTCCCTGATCCAGGAGGTCACCCTGAACAAGTATTTCAACAAGATTCTGGACCGTGAGGAGACGGAGAAGGAAAAGGCCGCCCGGGAAAAGCGCTATGCCAAGTATCAGCGCCAGAAGGAGCTGATGGCCCAGCAGCAGCTGGCCAACGGCGGCAAGAAGCCCCAGAATCAGCAGGGTAAGAAAAAGCCCTCCGGCGACAAGAAAAAGTCCGCCGGCGGCAACGAAAACGGCCGCGTGGGCCAGCGTCCCTATGCCAGGGGCCGCGCCTATGACAAGAGCCATTACGATGACTAATGATGACTAAGGAGTTTTGTCTATGAGTTATATTGACGTAACGGGCAAGACCGAGGAGGAAGCCATCCGCAAAGCGCTCCAGCAGCTGCAGATGGACCGCGACGACGTCTCTGTTGAGATTCTGGAGCGGGCCAAGAGCGGCTTTCTGGGCATCGGCAGCAGCCCTGCCCGGGTCCGCGTGACCTATGGTCAGGAGGAGCCCGAGGCTCCCGCCGCCACGGTCCAGCCGGAGAAGAAACCCGAAAAGAAGCCCGAACCCAAGCCCCAGCCGAAACCCCAGCAGCCCAAGCCCCAGAAGGCCGAGGCACCCAAGGCCGCCCCCAAGGCTGAGGAGGCTCCCGCCGCCCCGGTTCAGGAGTCCTGCCAGGACGACAACGCCCGGCGCATCACCGAGTTCCTGACGGGCTTGCTGGAGCATATGGACAGCCCCGCCCGGGTGAAGGTCACCGAGACGGAGAAGGGCCGCTACAGCGTGGTGCTGGAGGGCCAGAAGCTGGGCCAGCTCATCGGCCGCCGGGGCGAGACCCTGGACGCCATCCAGCAGCTGACCAACTACGCCGTCAATTCCGGCCGGGAAAAGCGCATCCGCGTCCATGTGGACGCCGAGAACTACCGGGCCAAGCGCGAGCAGAGCCTGGAGTCCCTGGCCCGCAAGGTGGCCGGAAAGGTCACCAAGTATCGCCGCAGCGTCACCCTGGAGCCCATGAACGCCTATGAGCGCCATGTGATCCACGCCGCCCTGCAGGATGTCCCCGGTGTCACCACTTACTCCGTGGGCACTGAGCCAAACCGCCGCGTGGTGGTCTCCTATGACCGCGCCCAGGCGCGATAACAGCAAAAAAAGAAAGCCCGAAAGGGCTTTCTTTTTTTGCGTTTATACACCTGTTCCGTCAAAGGCCGGCGTGTAGGCCTCCTCGGCGGAGGTCCGTTCCTGCACGAAGCCGTCCTCAATGCCGCAGTTCCGCATATAGGTCACTGCCGCCCGGTACTCCGCCGCCGTCACCCGCCGCGCCAGCCGGCCCGTCATGCCAGCCGGCGGCGTATACTGGCTCATCAGCGATACCACCACGTCACCGGGCGCGAAGGTCTCCGCGATCCAGTCCAGCACTTGCCGGGTGTTGTTCAGATACCCCGGCAGTACCAGGTGCCGCAGGATCACACCCTGTTTCATCAGTCCGTTCTCGTCGTACACCGGCCGTCCCACCTGACGAAACATCTCCCGTATGGCTTCGCAGGCCGTGGGAAAGTAGTCCTCCGCCCCGGAGAGTGCCTTAGCCAGCGCGCCGTCGGCATATTTCAGGTCCGGTAGATATATGTCTACCTTTCCTTCCAGCTGCCGCAGCGTATCGACCTTTTCATACCCACCGCAGTTGTACACCACCGGTACCGGAAGCTTTGGCTCCAGGGCCGGCAGTATCCACGGCAGGAAATGAGTGGGCGTCACCAGCTCGATGTTGTGTGCGCCCCGGGAGATCAGCTCATCGAAAATCTCCCGCAGCCGCGCCGTGGAGATATCTTTTCCCTGACCACCGGCGGAAATGCTGCCATTCTGGCAGTAGCAGCACCGCAGGGTACAGCCGGAGAAAAACACCGTTCCTGCGCCATTTGTGCCGGAGATGGGCGGCTCCTCCCACTGGTGCAGCATGGCCCGTGCCACCCGCAGTCCGGCGGGCATACCGCAGAATCCGCTGCCGTGCTCCGCAGTGCGCTCTGCCCCGCAGTTACGGGGACATAAGGTGCAGATCATACCTTGTGGATGTCAAAATCCGGGCCCAGGTCGCCGGCCATCCAGTGGCGGCGACACAGACCGATATACTTGTCGTTGGCACCCAGCACCACCTGTGCGCCCTCCTTTACCACATGGCCGTTTTCGTCGAAACGGGCGTTAAAGGCCGCTTTTTTGCCGCACCAACAGATAGTTTTGACCTCCTCCAGCTTGTCCGCCAGCACCAGCAGATGGTAGCTTCCCGGGAACAAGTCGCCCTTGAAGTCGGCGCGGAGACCGTAGCAGATGACGGGGATGCTGCAGTCATCGACGAGGTGGACGAGGTAATAGACCTCATCTTTTGTCAGAAACTGGGCTTCGTCGATGATAATACAGGCATAGGTCTGCAGTTCGGTTTCCGACATTTCGCGCATCTCATCGAAGTAGATGCAGGGGTGTTTCAGGCCGATGCGGGAATAGACCATGTGGTCGCCGTCACGGGTGTCCAGACGGGGCTTTACCAGCAGTGTCTCCTGGCCGCGCTCCTCGTAGTTGAACCGCGCCATCAGCGCGTTGGCCGTCTTGCTGGAGCCCATGGCGCCAAACTTAAAATACAACTGTGCCATCCCTGTTTCTCCTTTATTTGCATACGATTTTATTTATTTTCCAACTTTTTGAAGGCAGTGGGCATGGGGTAGAGATCCCGGTCATCAGGTGCCCAGACCCAGTCCGGAGGGCCGTCGCCAGCGACGATTAAGCGAAATACCGTCATATTCCAGCGGAGATGGGTAAAGATATGCCTGTCCGAAAAGCGCTTCTCCCAGGAAAGCGGCGTGAGCCTCCAGTCCCGAAGCTGTTGTGCCGCAAGGGTTTCCGTCAATTCACCCGCGGTGTTGGGAAACTCCCACAGGCCGGAGAGCAGGCCCGTTTCCGGGCGGCGGCGCAGGGCTGTGCGGCCATCGGGGGTGGTCAGCAGAAAGACCGTCAGGTCCTTTTCCGGCTTGGCGGTATTTTTTTCCCGCACCGGCAGCCGGGACTGAAGCCTCGCAGCCTTTGCGGCACAAAGGCTTGCGGCGGGACAGCTTTCGCAGTTGGGATTTTTTGGCAAGCAGACTGCGGCACCCAGGTCCATCATGGCCTGGTTAAAATCGCCGGGGCGGTCGGTGGGCATGACGGCCGCCAGCGCATCGCGGACGTGCTGGCGTGTCCGCGGGTCAAGGACGTTATCGCCGCAGGAGGTCAGCCGCGCCGCGATACGCAGTACGTTGCCGTCAACGGCAGGAACGGCTTTATTAAAGGCGATGGAGAGTATCGCGCCCGCCGTATAGTCGCCAATTCCGGGAAGCTGTATCAGGTCGCTGTACGTGTCAGGGAGACAGCCGCCGTATTGGTCCACCATGACACGGGCGGAGCGCTGCAGGCTGCGGGCGCGGCTGTAATAGCCCAGGCCCTGCCACAGGGAGAGCAAGCGGTCTTCCGCTAACTCCGCCAGGGCGGGCACGTCCGGCGCGGCGGCCATAAACCGCTCAAAATAGGGAAGCACCGCCTGTACCCGCGTCTGCTGGAGCATGATCTCCGACACCCAGGTGCGATAAGGCGTAACGATATCTCGCCAAGGGAGAGAACGCTTTTCCCGGTCGTACCAGGGCAGCAGGACTGCCGGCAGAGAGGCCAGCGGGACCGGTATTTTTTGGGAGCTTTGGTTGCTGTTTTTGTTACTCTTGTTTGCCATTTATTTTCAAATGCTGTTGTCTGATCGTTACTTTTTGTTGCTCTGTGGTAAAGGTATATTAAAGCGGGAGGCGTAGTGGCAGCGGCGGCAGAGGGCCTCGGCGGGCTCACGGCAGTCAAAGCCGCGGCGGATGCGCTGGGCCCGGGGCGTGTTGAGAATGTAGTCCAGGCTCTGGTGGAAAATGTTGCCCAGGGCCAGCCGGCCCTCGCTGTCCAGACAGCAGGGGATCACGGTGCCGTCGCACAGCACGCCCAACTGGCGGCGCAGGCCGTAGCAGTACTGGGTGTCGTCGGGGCAGTCGTTGTTCTCGTCGCCGGGCCAGTAGAAGTGCTCGTCCTTCTGTATGTAGATGCGGGGGGCCAAGCGGCGGTTGTGGAGCATATCCTCGGGGAGGTGGGCGGTATTCTGCCCGGTGAGCTCGCCCAGGATGCGCTCGATCTCCGGGTTCAGGGCCTGGGGCATGCCGCTGTTCCACAGGCGCAGGGTGCAGTTGACCCCAGCGGCGGCCAGCTTCTGGCAGCTGCGGAGACAGCCGGTGACGTAGTCCTCCAGGGGCACGTTCAGGTGGTTGCCCTCGAAGGAATGGAGAGAGACGGCTACCTTATGCAGGGCGGGGCAGGCAAGCAGGATATCCAACTTTTTGGGCAGGAGCGTGCCGTTGGTGGTGATGCAGACACGGAAATCCAGCTGGGCGCAGGTATCCAAAATTTTCCCCAGCTCCGGGTGGAGCAACGGCTCGCCCATAACGTGGAGGTAGATATACTGCGTGACAGCACGCAGCTTTTTGGCCGCCACCGCAAAGTCGTCGGTACGCATGGCCATCAGCGGCCGGTGGTGGCCGGCGCAGAAGTCGCAGTGGAGGTTGCAGAGGTTGGTGATCTCCACATAGGCGCGCTGGATGTTCATGGCAGAGCCCCCTTGTCCTTATCGTGTCGGGCAGGTGTGCCCGCCCGCACTGTGCTATGGCAACATTGTATCACATCGCGGGGCGTTTGAATAGGGAAAGTTTGCCGGGACGGCAGGAGGCGCGTATAAAATGTTTGGTACGTTTGGGATGATGAAAACCATGTATTTTTGAGAAAAATACCGTGTTTTTATCATATAATAGTTGCAATTTCTTATAGAATGTGGTACGGTATACGCAGAACGAAGCCACGCCCGCGAGGCGAATAAAACGGAACATCAGGAGGTATGTCCATGAAATACCCGAAGACCGGCAGTGAGGTCTATGTGAGCCTGAACCTGTCCAACACCATGCTCACCGGCATCGGCAAGGGCACCATTACCCGGGAGGAGGTCTCCGCCAGCTATCTGAAGCGGCTGTTTGCCGAGCACGGCGTCATCGTGTCCGCCAAGCCGGAGCAGCGCCGTCTGCTGGAGATCGTCAACGAGCGCTGCGATCTGGAGCTGGAGATCCCCGAGCAGCTGAAGCTGTTTCAGCTGTCCGAGGAGCACCGCCGGCTGGTGGTGATCGAGGTCACCGGTCTGCGCCGGAAGAACGGCTCCCTGCTGCCGGAGTACACGGAGGAGGAGTTCAACGAGGCCACGTTTGCGTTCGTGAAGTACTACGTGCAGGGCACCCACTACGACACGCTGGTGGAGGAGAACAAGAAGCTGAAATTCGAGCTGGAGCAGGAGCTGGAGTGGCGGAACCGCACGGACAACTGATGAGATACAAAAAGAGACGGCGAAGGCCGTCTCTTTTTTTGCGCCTGCGGGCGCGGGATGGGGAGTTTCGTGCTCCGGCACGAGTAACTTTCTTTTTTTGTAAAAAGAAAGTTACCAAAGAAAACCACTCAAACCTACGGTTTAAGGATCCCTTGGCGCGGGGCGGGTTTCGCCGCTGCGGCGGCGAGTCGGTTTCCCCCTGACGGGGAGGCGGCCTCCGGCGGCCACATTTCTTTCTGCGAAGAAAGAAATGTGGGAAAGAAAGTCGCTTAGACCTACGGTCTAAGGACCCCTTAGCGCGCTATGGGTCATGCAAAATTGGCGGTATGCACTCGCGGGCGGGGTGCAGCGGTCATCACTGTCGGTCAAAAGGACTGTGCCTGCGTTCACCGGCGCGGAGGCTTCCGCGACCGCTTGCCTCAGCCACGGTAGAGGTATTTGCTTCTACCGGGTTGGGGGAGTTTCGCCGCCCCGGCGGCGAGCAGGTGTTGCGCCTGCGGGCGCAAGCTGCTTTCTTTTCATGTCGAAAGAAAGCAGCCAAAGAACGCCACTTAAGGAAAGGGGGATTTCGAATTTCCCCCTTTCCTTAAGGATCCTATCCCCTTGAAGCGACAAAGGAGGGGGCTTCTGCCCCCTCCTTTTGAAACCGCCCCCTGAGGTTGGGCGATTATCAAATCGCGCCAAAGCCGCCCTTCGGGCGGCTTTGGTTGGTGGCGGCTGACGCCGCCGGGGAAATTGAAAGTACGCCTGCGGGCGGGATGGGGAACCCCTCACCCGTCAGCTTCGCTGACACCTTCAGCTGTGCACACCCCAGTGTGATCACTGGGGCGCCCTCAAGGGGAAGGCTTTGGGAAAAAAAGAGGAAAAAGGACCGCCGGGAAAGGCGGTCCTTTTTGCGGTATCGGTTTACTTGGCGGCCTTGGCGGCTTCACGGCCGGCGCGGAAGGCCTTGAGGTTCAGCTCCTTGACCTTGGCGGGGACCGTCTCGGCCACGACCTGCTCCCAGTCGATCTCGGGGCAGCCCAGGGAGTCACACATGGCGCCGAAGAGCACCACGTTCATGCACTTGGGATTGCCCAGCTCAATGGCGATATCGCTGGCGGGGACGGCGATGGTTTTAAAGTTCTTCTGCATGGCCTCGATGCAGCCCTCGGGATACGCCTCGGCACCGGAGGCAATGGTGGTGGACTTGATGGCATAGTCATTGATGACGGCCACGCCGTTGGGGTTCAGGAACTCCGCGTAGCGGACGGCCTCCATCTTCTCCAGCGCCACCATGATATCGGCCTCGCCCTTGCCGAACACGGGGCCGTAGACCTTCTTGCCCCAGCGGACCTGGGTGGACACGGAGCCGCCGCGCTGGGCCATGCCGTGGACCTCGCTCTGCTTGACATCGTAACCGGCCTTCATAAAGCCGTTGGACATGATCTTGGAGATCAGGATGGCGCCCTGACCGCCCACACCTACCAACAGGCAGCTTTTCACATCGTTCATGTTACTTCTCCTCCTTTTCGATGGCGTCAAACGGGCAGGCCTGGGCGCAGACGGTGCAGCCCACGCACTGGGTACGGTCGATGAACGCCTTGCCGTTCTCCATGGAGATGGCGGGGCAGCCCACCTTCAGGCAGCTCTTGCAGCTCTTGCACTTGTCGGCGTTGACGACGCACATACCGGTGTCGTGCTTCACGCGCTTGATCAGCAGGCAGGGACGGCGGGTGACGATGGCGGGGTGCTTGCCCTCGTTCAGGGCGGCCACGGCGTCGTCCACGGTCTTCTTCATGGCGGTCAGGTCCTGGGGATCCACGGTGAAGACAGGGGCGAAGCCATAGGCCTCCAGCACCTTCTCCACGCTGATCATGGGGGCGGGCTCGCCCATCAGGGTGAAGCCGGAGCCGGGGTTGTCCTGGTGGCCGGTCATGCCGGTGATGCGGTTATCCAGCACGCAGGGGATCATGCGGCCGTTGTTGTAGATGATCTCGGCAGCGCCGGTCATGCCGCTGTGGAAGAAGGTGGAGTCGCCCATGACGCCGAACACCACCTTATCGGTGACGCCCTCGCGCTGGAAGGACTTGGCCATGCCCATGCCGGCGGAGAAGCCGCCGCCCATGCAGATGCACACGTCCATGCAGTTCAGCGGAGGCGCGAAGCCCAGGGTGTAGCAGCCGATATCGCCGGTGACCACGTAGTTCTTGTTCTTGGACAGGGTGTAGAAGAAGCCGCGGTGGGGGCAGCCGGGACACAGGGCGGGGGGACGCTTGGCGACCTTGACCTCGTCCACGGTCTTGTACGCGGGCTTGATGCCCAGCACACGCTCGCGCACCAGCTCGGTGTTCAGCTCATACAGCTTGCCGGTCAGTTCCTTGCCGACGCAGTCGATGCCGGCGGCCTTGATCTCGTCCTCCATGAAGGGATCCAGCTCCTCGATGATGTAGAGCTTCTCCACCTTCTTGGCGAAGTCGCGGATCAGGTCCATGGGCAGCGGATAGGTCAGACCCAGCTTCAGGAAGGACGTGCCCTCGGGGAACACCTCCTTGGCGTACTGGTAGCTGATGGAGGCGGTGATGACACCAACCTTGCCGTCGCCCAGTTCCACCTTGTTCAGGCCGTTCTCCAGGGCGCGGGTGCAGCCGTACTCGGCCAGCTTCACCAGGCGCTCCTCCACGATGGGGTGGTTCAGGTAGGCGTTGGCGGGGGCGCAGACGTACTTGCGGGTGTTCCGGGCGTAGGCGGGGGCGGTGTGCTCCACACGCTCGCCGAACTCCACCAGACCCTTGCTGTGACAGACGCGGGTGGTGGTGCGGTACAGCACCGGGGTGTCGAACTCCTCGGAGATCTCGCAGGCCAGGCGGACGAAGTCCTTGCACTCCTGGGCGTCGCTGGGCTCCACCATGGCGATCTTGGCGGCGCGGGCGTAGTGGCGGTTGTCCTGCTCGTTCTGGGAGGAGTGGCAGGAGGGGTCGTCAGCGGTGACCACCACATAGGCGCCGTTGACGCCCATGTAACCGGCGGTGAACAGGGGGTCGGCGGCCACGTTCAGGCCCACCATCTTCATGGTGCAGAAGGAACGGGAGCCGGCCACGGACGCGCCGTAGGCCACCTCGGTGGCCACCTTCTCGTTGGGGGCCCACTCGCAGTACACGTCCTTGCCGTACTGGGGCAGGTTCTCCAGGATCTCGGTGCTGGGGGTTCCGGGGTACGCGGAACAGACCTTGATACCGGCTTCGTAGACGCCGCGGGCGGTGGCCTCGTTACCGGACATCAGATGTTTCATAGCAGTTTCCACCTTTCTTGTCTTTTTTCCTCTTATTTCCACTTGCAAATCAAAAACGGTTTATCTATATTCCTGCCGGAATATCAGATCAATACTGGCCGGCCTCCTGCTGGCCGCGGAGGACCCGGAGGGCACCCTCCGCCAGGGAGCGCATCTCCTCCTCGCCGGGCAGGCGGATGATGGGCGCGATCTTGCCCACATAGGCGGTGATGTCGTCGCAGAAGAAGTCCTCGTAGGCCATGCCGGCGGTGTAGACGATGGCGTCCACCTCGAAGTGCAGCACGGCGGCCATGGCGCCGATGTCCTTGGCCAGCTGGTAGACCAGGGCCTGATAGGCCTCCACGGCCTTGGGGTCGCCCTCCACCACCTTGGCGCAGATAACCCGGAAGTCCGTGGTGCCCAGATAGGAGAACATACCGGCGCGGCGGCCGAAGGTGCGCTTGACCTCGTCCTTGGTCTTGCCGGAGAAGCAGTAGTTGATGAGCTGGTTCACCGGCAGGCCCCCGGCCCGGTCCATGCCCATGGAGCCCTCGTCCTTGACGTTGCAGACATCCACCACGCGGCCGTGCTGGTGGGCACCCACGCTGACGCCGCCGCCCAGGTGGCAGACGATGAGGTTCACGTCCTCATACTTTTTGCCCAGTTTCTCGGCGGCCTTGCGGCCCACGGCCTTGTGGTTCAGGGCGTGGAACTGGCACAGACGGCGGAACTCGGCAAAGCCGGTGTAGTGCGCCACCTCGGTCATCTCGTCCACGCAGACCGGATCCACAAAGAAGGCGGGAATGCCCACCATGTCGCCCAGCTTACGGGCCAGGTAAGCGCCCAGGTTGGAGGGATGCTCACCGTAGGGCGCGGCCTCTACGTCGGCCATGACCTTGTCGTTGACGGCGTAGGTGCCGGAGGGAATGGCCCGGTACAGACCGCCGCGGCCGCAGACGGCGGCAAAGTCGGACAGCTTATAACCGGCCTCGGTGACGGCCTTGAGAATGGCCTCCTTGCGGTAGTCCGCCTGGTCGATGACCCGGGGGAAGCGGTCCAGCTCCTCGGCGGAGTGGTCGATGGTCACTTTGAAGAGCTGTTCCTCGTCCTCGAACACCGCGATCTTGGTGGAGGTTGCGCCGGGGTTGATGATCAACAGCTTCATAGTCTCTCTCCTTTTCTGTCACGCCCGGAGGGCGGTTTTCGTTAAACTTTTCACCGAACCACTCGGTGATTATACTTTATTATGGCACCGCCGATCCGGGATGTCAACGGCCTTTTGCGCTTTTTCGAAAAGTCAGCATTTCGCACAAAAAAAGACCGCGAGCGCTGTTGAAAACAACGTTCGCGGTGTTTAACTTATTCCTCGTGCCGCAGGGCTGTCCGCTCAGATATCATTTGCCATTTCGCCTATCATTCCCAGCATATCCCTCAAGGCCGTTATCCCCGGTACTGCCAGCACATTGATGAGGATCACCGTAATGATAAGCACAACCAGCCCGCCGATAAGACCCACCAGCGACAGCACGAAGGCTATCGTTCGCTTGTCTCCGGTATAGCCCTCTTTCTTTGCTTTGTCAGTCCATACCAAGCCAAGGATGCCCAGTACAACAGATGCCACGGCAGAGTAGCCGAAAAACCAGAATACCACGGCGGCAATGCCCATTATCAAGCCCGCAACAGCTGTGTTTTCGCCCGGCTCCCGCCCACTCTCCGGCGGCCGCCTCTCTTCACGCTTACCCATCCGCTCCTCCTTTTCTGTGTATGCCTCTACTCACTCCTCGTGCCGCCAGCCCTCCAGCAGCGCGGCGGCCATACGGCGGCCGCGGCGGGGCAGGTCGAAAGCACCTTCGTAGATGCGCCACTCCAGCAGCATACCGCGGTGCAGGGCCACCAGGTCCGCCACCAGCTCCTCGCGGTCGCGGTCGGGGTGGATCGTGCCCTCCTGCTTGCAGCCGTCCACCAGCTCACGCAGAACGCGGAAATACACGCGCTTCTCGTTGTCCCGCAGGATGCCCTGCTGGGGATAGCGGATGCCGTGGATAAAACTGCGGTAGAGGGACGGGTCCTCGGCGCTGATGACCAGGGTCTGACCCACAAAGTCCAGCAGCTTATCGTGCCAGGAGTTGGCCTCGTCGGCCAGGTAGCTCTCCTCCAGCACGCTGTACTGGGCGTCTACGCTGCTGGTCACCTGGATGACCAGCTCGTCCTTGCTTTTGAAATAATGATAGATGTTGCCCACAGAGCAGCCCACCGCCTGGGCGATCTGCTCCACAGAGACATTCTCAAAGCCCTCCTTGTCGAACAGCTCCAGCGCTACGTTCTGGATACGACTACGCATTTCCAGGGCCTGTTTTTTCCGGGGGGTAAGCTCTTTTTTCATAGAGATATACGCACTCCTTCGGTGAATGGTTTTTTCTATCATAACAAGTTTTGGGCGGCAGGTCAAGGCATGAACGCGCCGGAAAACAATAAGTTTGGAAATTTTGAAAAAAGGGGTTGACAATTCAGCCGGTACATACTATAATCTCACTTGTTCGACGCGCGAGTGGTGGAATTGGCAGACTCGCTAGATTCAGGTTCTAGTGCTCATTACGGGCGTGCGGGTTCAAGTCCCGCCTCGCGCACCATCGTTTATCCTTGAAAACCTTGTGTTTTCAAGGATTTTTTCTTTTCTCTGCACTGGTTACCCTTATTTTTACCCTTTACGCTTTTGTCACACGTTGGATCTGAGAGACAACAGAAATATAAAGATCTACTGGATTTGTAAATAACAAATCGACTCCTTTTTAGCCTGCAGGAAAAGCGCCGCACCGTTCGAAAAAAGTTTTTCAAAAATGAAACATTCCCTCTTTTCAAATGATATAGTAAGTGAAAGGCCTTTCAAGGAGAATCCCATGTTGACAGAAGAACAGTTTTCGTATCTTGCAAAAAAGTATATGGACACGGTGTTCCGTCTGGCGCTCCACTACACCAAAAGCCGCTCGGAATCGGACGACATCACGCAGGAGGTGCTGCTCAAGCTCTACCGCGCGGACAAGGCGTTTGAGAGCGAAGACCACGTCAGGCACTGGCTTATCCGTGTCACGGTCAACGAGTGCAAGCGGACGTTCCTCTCTCCATGGAAGAGAACAGAGCCGATCGAGGACTACGCCGAGCAGCTTGCGTTCAAAATGCCAGAGCACAGCGAGCTCTTTCATGCTGTGATGGCGCTGCCGCAGAAATACCGTGTGCCGATCTTTCTGCACTATTATGAGGGCTACTCCTGCGAGGAGATCTCCCAATTCCTTGGCATTCCCAACGCGACCGTCCGCACCCGGCTGCGGCGCGGGCGGGAACAGCTCAAAACCGATCTTCAGGAGGTGAACAATGATGTTTGACGAAAACCTATATCAGGAGACGATTTCCGCGCTCCACGCCTCCGAAGACACAATTTCGGAGGTAATGAACATGACGCACAAGACGAAAAGAAGAGGCAGCCTGCGCACGGCGGCGGTGCTTGCGGCGGTCATCGCGATCCTGTGCTGCATGGCGGCAGCTGCAGCGGCGCTTGGACTGGATCAGCGGTTGGTGGAGTACTTTGGAGCAACGGCGGAGCAGGAAGAGCTGCTCTCGACCGCGGCAGTCCCGATGAACATTGTGAAGCGGGACAGCGGCGCGGTGCTGCGCATCGAGCAGGTCATCGCCGACCGCTATTGTGCGGCGGTCCTCATCGACTTTACCGCGCCGGAGGGGACAATACTGGATCAGGACTACTACGCATTCGATCGGAGCGTGTCCGCAACGTCCAGGGACGGAGTGAAAATGCAGACCTACGGCATTGGCTGGGAGGTATTGCCAAGCAACACGGAAAATGAGACGGGCCGCCATGCCGCGATCCTGATGACGATCCATTCTATGGACGGAGAATTCAACTTCCTCGGCGCGAAGGTGAAGTTGACGCTCAATGGCCTGTATCGGGACAACTGGGGGGAAGAGCTTGTCGTCCCCGGCCGCTGGAGCTGCAAGTTCACTTTGCCGGAGACTGATCCGGGACGCCTGTGCACGGTGAACGAGCCGGTCGAGATCGAGGGAAAGAACGCCGTGCTGACGACGCTTTACGTCTCGCCGCTCTCGCTGACCTGCGAGATCAAGCAGGGAACGGATGATCTGAAAGAAACGGTTGAGCCCATCTACAGCGACGAAGGGAAGGAGATCATCGCTCCCGAGGTGACGCTGCAAAGCGGCGAAACCGTCGGCGCGGCGGACAGCCTGTTCCTTATAACGAAGTATCTCGATAAGCGCGGGCGCTACTGCTTCCGAATGGACGAAATCCTTGATCCGGAAACAGTGAGCAGCGTTGCCGTCTTTGGAGAAATGTTTTCCGTCGAATCATAGGGCGAAAAGCTACATTTACGGAAAGAAGAACCCTCTGCTTTGATGCAGAGGGTTCTTCTTTCCTGTTTTTACCGCAACTTATCTTACACGATCTGCGTCTTGGCTGCATTGTGTGTCCGCCCGCTTTGAGAGGGAGCTAAGGGATAACGGATTTCCTTCATAGATGAGGTCTCCTTGATGCAGGTATCAATCGCCGGCCCGAAGGAGGATCTCCGCGACGAGTGCTTTATCGAGTTGGGGAAAGGGAATGACCGGCGCGGGAGTTTCCGGGGGATCGCACAGCAGCTTTTCTGCCCACGACATATCGTACCAGCGGCCGAACTTGTAGCCGCTGCGCGTGAACACGCCGATGCGGCGGAACCCCAGATATTCGTGGAAGCGAATGCTGTTGTCCGTCAGGTATTCGTCGCCTTCGCCCTGTGGCTCGCCGATGCAGGCGTAGAGGTTATAGATGTTCTGCGCGAGTGAGAGTTCCTCCAGCGCGCGGTAGAGGCGTTTGCCGAGCCCCTGATGGCGCGCATCAAGGGCGAGATAGATCGTCGTCTCTGCACAGTGGTCGTAAGCGGCACGGGGGATAAAGGTGTGCGTGTAGGCATAGCCGAGAAGCGAGCCGTCCGCCGCTTCGGCAACGAGATAGGGATAGCTTTTCCGTACCCCTTCGATCCTGCTGCGGAATTCCTCGACCGACGGGACGGCGTATTCAAACGAGATGGCAGTGTTTTCAACATACGGCGCGTAGATCGCAAGCAGCGCCGGCGCGTCGTCCGGCGTTGCGATGCGGAAACGGAAGGAAACGTCTGTCATCGGCCTCACCTCTCAAAGCCATGCACCCAGTCGGAGCGCAGATAGTAAATGAGGTAAATGGTGGAGCTGATGGCCCAGGTGAGGGGATAGGCCCAGTAAATGTAACCGATCTCGCCGATGAAATGGACAACGAGCATGATGTAGATGATGCGGATGACGCACCACACCGAGAGCATGATCATCATCGGTACGACCGCGCGGCCCGCGCCGCGGCAGACCGCGGCGATGGAATGCGAGAAGGCCAGCAGGCAGTAGAAGAGCGATACCGTGCGCGCCTGCTGCACACCGAGGGCGATAACGCCAGGTGTGCTGTCGAAAAGTGTGATGAGCTCACTCGCCCAGAGGTAGTAACAAAGGCCGATCAGCTCAGCCATAATGACGGCGATGAGAATGCAGAAGCGCGCGCCGCGCTTGGCGCGGTCATACTGCCTGGCGCCGAGGTTCTGCCCTACGAACGTGGTACAAGCCATCGTAAAGCTTGTGATGGGCAGGAAAGCGAAGCCTTCGATCTTGCAGTGCGCACCGTAGGCGGCCATGGCAAGCATGCCGAAGGAGTTGATCTGCGACTGGACGATGACGTTGGCAAGGCCGATGACGCAGTTCTGCACACCGGAGGGCAGACCGTAGCGAATAATTTCGCTCAGCATACTGGCGTGGAAGCGGATGTTGCGCGGCGTGACGGTGTAG
>ENA-ORPK01001346-ORPK01001346.1-human-gut-metagenome-genome-assembly--contig:-NODE-1346-length-19639-cov-3.192810_pt1 | contig 19639 bp, 18 predicted proteins | sample MGYA00242139_ERZ509068 | MGnify/ENA primary metagenome ERZ509068 (study PRJEB26280, sample SAMEA2338687) | human gut metagenome | biome: human gut; feature: human-associated habitat; material: faeces... | reverse complement strand
CGGGTTTTGAGCAAAGCTGCTGCCGCGGCTGCTATCTTTGGGTTCGCACTTTCTTTGGCGCGTCTAAATAAAAAAATAAAAGGTACAAAACAATACTACGGTAAAATCTGCAATGTTAAATCTAAATAAAATACGCTCAATTCCTTGACTTTATATTCTTTACATAATATAATTACTTATAAGATCATACGTGCAGGACGCAGGTTCCTGCTTTTACGGGGAGATTTGAATGAACAAGTATTATGACAACCGTGAGCTTTCATGGCTTAAATTTAATGAGCGTGTTCTTGAAGAGGCTAATGATACTTCTGTGCCGCTTTGTGAAAGACTGCTCTTTGCTTCGATTTTTCAGTCCAATCTGGACGAATTTTTTATGATAAGAGTAGGCTCGCTTTATGACCGCACTCTTGTCAATGCTGATGATGCGGAAAATAAAACGGGTATGACCTGTGCTGAACAGCTTGATGCTATTTTTAAGCGTGCCGCTGAGCTTGCGCCTGTCCGTGACCGTGCTTACAATGACATTATGCACGAGCTTCAGGAGAAGTATGGCATTGAACAGGTGGACTTCCGTGCTCTTTCAAAGGAGGAAGAGGAGTTCTTAAAGGCATATTTCACAAAGGAGATACTGCCCCTTATCTCTCCTCAGGTCATTGATAAGCGTCACCCGTTCCCGTTCCTTAAAAATAAGGAGATATATGCTCTGGCGCATCTTGAATCAAAGTCTACCGCTACCGTTAAGCTTGGCATTATCCCTGCAAGCGGTTCATTTTCCCGTGTCATTTATCTGCCGACGGCAAACAAGATCCGCTTTATGCTTGTTGAGGAGCTTATTCTTCACTATATGCCTCTTGTTTTTGAGAATTACAAGGTGCTTTGCAAGTCACTTATCCGCATTACACGAAATGCCGATATAAATATGGAGGAGGCTCTTTACGACCACGATGTTGACCTTCGTGAGGTTATGTCCGAGCTTCTCCAGAAGCGCAAAAAGCTTTCTCCTGTAAGAATGGAGCTTTCCAGAAAGCTTGATGAGGATTCTGTCGCATATCTCTGTGAAAAGCTTGAACTGAAGCCTGAGCAGATATTCCGTCAGAAATCGCCTCTCGACCTTTCGCATATTTTCTCATTGAGAGGAAAGCTTGAAGATACCGACCCGTCATTGTTCTATAACCGTGCAGACCCACAGAGGTCAATGGAAGTAGTGCGCAATGAACCTATGATACCGCAGATACTCCGCAGGGATATAATGCTTTCCTATCCGTATGAAAGCATAAAGCCGTTCCTTACACTTCTTAATGAGGCGGCGAATGATCCGTCGGTAGTTTCCATAAAGATAACATTGTACCGTGTTGCGTCCAATTCAAAGGTAGTTGAAGCACTTATCAATGCAGCGGAAAACGGCAAGGACGTTCTTGTGCTTGTTGAGCTCCGTGCAAGATTTGACGAGGAAAATAATATCGGCTGGTCAAAGCGGCTTGAACACGCAGGCTGCAACGTTATTTACGGTCCCGAAAATTTAAAGGTACATTCAAAGCTCTGTCTTATCACAAGAAAGAACGGCAGCCGTGTTGAATACATTACACAGGTGGGAACGGGCAACTATAACGAAAAGACCTCCGCACTTTATACAGACCTCTGTCTTATGACAGCAAACACAAATATCGCAGCGGAAGCAAGTGCAGTATTCAATGCTCTTTCAATAGGAACGCTTGTTGAGGATACAAAACATCTCCTTGTAGCACCGCTGAGCCTGCAGAATAAGATAATCGAGCTTATCGACTTTGAAATTGCCAAAGCTGAAAGCGGCGGAGAGGGATATATCGGACTTAAACTCAATTCTCTTACCGATAAGGTGCTTATAGATAAGCTTGTTGAAGCGTCACAGAAGGGCGTAAAAATACAAATGGTCATTCGAGGCATATGCTGCCTTGTTGCCGGAGTTCCCGGCTTTACCGAAAATATCGAGGTAATAAGCATAGTGGGACGCTACCTTGAACACGCAAGGATCTATATGTTCGGCAAGGGGGAGGATATGAAGCTTTACATTTCCTCAGCAGACTTTATGACAAGAAATACAATACGCCGGGTTGAAGTTGCGGCACCTATCTATGATAAACACGTCCGTGAGCGTATCGTCCATATCTTTGATACAATGCTGAACGACAACGTAAAAGCAAGAGTAATGCAGCCTGACAGTACCTATATCCACAGAAATCCGAACGGAGCAGAACCTCTTGATTCGCAGGCATATTTCATAGCGGAAGCATATAAAAACGCAGAAAAACAGCCCGAAATGAAGCCAAAGAAAGTCAGACCATCGCTTATAAAGCGAACAGTGGACTCCTTTCGCAAGAGCCGCAAAAAAGGTGTCTGATGACCTTTTTAAATTAAGCGGCAGAATGGAATAAAACTATAACGTGTGCGGTAAAAACTGTAATTTTGCCGCATACGTTTTATTTTTTTATTTAGGCGCGCCCGACTTTACTGCGAACCCAAAGAAAGCGACCGCGGCGGAAGTTTTGCACAAAGCCTGCGCCGCGGCTGGTTTCTTGGGGTTCGCACTTTCTTGGGCGCGTCCCCCAAAAAATAAAAAAAACGGGTACGGCACAAATATGCTATACCCGATGTAATTTATTTATTTAACAGCACACAAGCTTACTGCTTATTCTGTGTTTGCTGTGCCTGCGGTGCGGCAAGATTGGAGCTTGCAATTTCCTTGATGGAAGTCGTAAGTCCTGCAAGGCCCTGAATTTCTGATGGGATAATGATCTTTGTTGCTCTGCCGTCAGCTGCCTTGGAGAATGCTTCAAGGCTCTTGAGGGCGATAACATTTTCCTTAGGATCGCTTTCATTGAGCTTTACAAGGCTTGCTGCATATGCGGACTGTACAAGGTCGATGGATTCGGCTTCACCCTGTGCCTCAAGTATTTTCTGCTGCTTTACGGCATCGGCACGGAGGATAAGCGCTTCCTTTTCGGCTTCGGCTTTAAGGATAGCTGCCTGCTTTTCTGCTTCCGCACGGAGGATTTTTGACTCCTTTTCACCTTCCGCAACAAGGATCTGTGACTTCTTTTCACCCTCTGCCTGAAGTATCTTTTCACGTCGCTCACGTTCAGCTTTCATCTGACGTTCCATTGCGTCCTGTATCTCTCTCGGCGGGAGAATGTTTTTCAGCTCGACACGGTTTACCTTGATGCCCCACGGGTCTGTTGCCACGTCAAGAAGTGATGTGATCTTTGTATTGATAACGTCACGGGAGGAAAGTGTTGCGTCAAGCTCCATTTCACCGATGATGTTACGGAGTGTTGTTGCGGTGAGGTTCTCGATCGCACTCATAGGACGTTCAACGCCGTATGTGTAAAGCTTTGCGTCCGTTATCTGGAAGAATACTACGGTGTCTATCTGCATTGTAACGTTATCCTTTGTGATAACAGGCTGCGGCTTGAAGTCGGCTACCTGTTCCTTTACGGATACCTTTTTTGCTACCTTGTCGATAAAAGGAACAACATAGTGCGGACCTGTCGGAAGTGATTTGCTGTATGCGCCGAAACGCTCGATAATATAGACCTGTGCCTGCGGAACGAACTTGATCCCGCTGATTATAATGATAAGAACAAGAATTGCAAGACCGATCAAAACTGTAACTATACCCGGCATAATTTTTTACCTCTTTCTTAAATAGATTTATTTTCTTCTTTTTTAACGGCAAGCTTTGCGCCCCTTACCTCTGTTACAATGACTGCCGAATCCTTTGGGATAACATCATTGCTGTCGGTAACGGCTATCCAGTCAACGCCGTTTATGCGTACTCTGCCTTTGCCGTGTTCGGCATCTATCTCCTCAATGACAACAGCGTTTTTCCCTATAAGAAGCTCGGAATTTGTCGGAGTGAACTTATTTGGGAAAAGCTTTTTCATTAAAGGTCGTGTGAAGATCAGCAGCACAGCCGATACTAATATGAAAAGCACGAACTGAAGCCATATCGGTGCATTTAAAGCTGCTGCAATAAGCGATACAACAGAGCCGAAAGCAAACCATATTGATACAAGTGCAAATGTTGCAGCTTCAAGCAATAATGCCGCAACAAGGATTATTATCCAGAAAATGACCATAAAATTCTCCTTTCGTCTGAGATGTCGTTAATTTTGCATTGGAATATCTCCCTTTGTTCTGCATTTCTGTCAAGCAAGCATAAGGTAAAATGCAGATTAATGTGTATGGAATTTTACGATTGTTAGGATCTCCATGCTTAAATATTAACATATCCAATAGAAAAATACAAGTGCATTTTCAGTCAAATTTCTGTCAAAAAAGGCAATGGGGGACGATTTTTCAAAACCTGCCTGTCAGGACATATCACAGCGAAACAGGGCATATGCTATTGTATTTCGTGCAGAAATGTGGTATGATAGATTTATTAAAATAAAATGATATGCGAGAAAGATAATGGATATAAAAGCAATAATTTTCGATATGGACGGAACACTTATAGACAGCCTTGATGTATGGGCGGAATCAGACCGTATTTTCCTTGAAGAACTGGGTCTGCCATATAATACCTCGGTTTCGCAGGCAATGAAAAAAATGCACTATAATTCCGCCTGCGATTATATAAAGGAAACATACAGCCTTGAAATGCCGTCGGAAGAGATAGGCAGACGCATTATGGAGATCGTAAAGGACAGCTATATGCATACGATACCTTTAAAGCCTAATGTGTATGAGTATCTGACCGCACAGCAGAAGAAAGGCATTAAAATGTGCGTTGCCACATCAAATGATAAGGGACTTGCGGTAGGTGCGCTGAAAAATCTCGGAATATATGATATGATGGAGTTTGTTATCACATCAGATGAGGTTGGCATAGGAAAAGAAACACCTGCGATCTTTATAAAGGCGGCTGAAATGCTTGGCTTTGAACCGTCCGAAACGCTGGTGCTGGATGATTCCGTCCATGCTGTTGAATCCGCAAAAAGCGGCGGATTTATCGTAGGCGGAGTTTACGGCGGAAAATTTGCCGATGAATTTGAGCTTATAAAGAAGAAAGCCGATTTTACAATAACAGATTTCGGAGAGTTGTTATAAATGGAACTTAAAAGAATACTTGTGGGAATGAGCGGGGGAGTGGACAGCTCCGTTGCCGCACTCCTTTTAAAGGAACAGGGCTATGACGTTGACGGCTGTACATTAAAGCTTTTTGACGGTGAAACAGAAGAGGATAAATTCACCCGTACCTGCTGTTCGATAGATGACGTTGCAGATGCAAGAAGTGTCTGCTATAAGCTTGGCATAGAGCATTTTGTCTTTAACTTCAAGGATCTTTTCCGTGAGAAGGTCATGACTGCCTTTGCCGACAGCTATATAAACGGAGAAACACCTAACCCATGCATAAACTGCAACCGCTATATAAAGTTCGATAAAATGCTGAAAAGAGCAATGGAGCTTGGCTATGACGGTATCGCAACGGGACATTATGCAAAAAATGAATATAATGAGATAACGGGGCGATATAATTTAATACGTCCTGCCGACCGCCGCAAGGATCAGACCTATGTGCTTTATAATATGACTCAGGAGCAGCTTGCAAGAACTCTTTTCCCGCTTTGGAACACAGATAAGCCTGCAAACCGTGACATTGCCGAAAAGCACGGACTTATAAATTCAAGAAAGCCCGACAGTCAGGACATCTGCTTCGTACCCGACGGCGACTATGCAAAATTCATTTCCGACTATACGGGAAAAACCTTTCCTCAGGGTGATTTTATCGATACCGACGGTAATATTATCGGCACACATCAGGGAATTATCCGCTATACAATAGGACAGCGAAAAGGGCTTGGAATGGCATTCGGAAAGCCTGTCTTTGTATGCGATAAGAATACATCGGCAAATACAGTAACACTCGGCAGCAGCGAAAGCCTTATGTCCGATATAGTCACAGCGGACGATGTGAACCTTATTTCCGTGGGAGATATAAACGGCGAAATGCGTGTAACAGCAAAGACACGCTATAATATGACCGACGTCCCCGGAACGCTCACACGTCTTGGCGACAGCAGGATACAGGTAAGGTTCGATGAACCTGTAAGAGCCGTTACAAAGGGTCAGGCACTCGTGATTTACGACGGAGACAGCGTTGTCGGCGGCGGAACAATAACAGAAAGCGAAAAAAGCAATTAATAATATTGGAGGTAATTTTATGTCACTTCACGAAATTTCGATCGATGAGCTGAAACTCAATCCATTTGATGAGATAAGCAAAAATTGGTTCCTTGTGACTTCAGGGGACGAAAACAGCTATAATACAATGACAGCAAGCTGGGGCTTTATGGGCGAAATGTGGGGCAAGCACGTTTTTGAAACAGTAGTGCGCCATAACCGCTATACATTTGGATTTATGGAGAAAAACGACCTTTTCACCATAAGCTTTTTCCCTGAGGAAAGACACGACGTAGTAAAATTCTGCGGCGCACATTCGGGCCGTGACTGCGACAAAGCAAAGGAAACGGGCATCACACCATTCTATACCGACGGCACAACAGCCTTTAACGAAGCAAAGCTTGTTTTTGTCTGCCGCAAGCTATACGCAGGCGACTTTGACCTTGAAAAGCTGAACGAAAGCGACCGAGAAAAATGGTATGGCAAAGACCCTGTCCATAAACAGTTTATCGGCGAGATACTTAAAGTATATTCCGAATAAAAAATCCGCAGATAATTAAGTCTGTGAAGAAGTGAAAAAATATAAGCTCTGATACTGTTTGCGCAGTTCAGAGCTTTTTCTATACTGTATGTTTTATCAGGCAGATGCGTAATTGCCGATAAGTGCCGATGCAATGAATGCTGCCCTTGGGTGAGCAGGTGCTGTTGAACGGCGTTCGTTATATGTACACGGAACTTTTATGCTGTGAGTAACATTGCGTCCGTTGAGTGCAGCTACCATAAGCATCAATGCCATATCCGCAACAGTTTCGGATTTTGAATCTATGGAAGAAATGTTGCGCATATGAGCTTCTGCGCTGCCTGAGTTCTGATAGCCGATCACAGAAATATCTTCTGGTATCCTCAGACCAAGCTTTTCTGCCGCTGCCGCTGCCTGCTCGGCGGAGCTTTCATCAAGTGCTATTATAGCTGTAACTGAGCCTCGGTCTGCAAGATGATCGGCGATAAGCTCGGAACCGTCACAAGCGGGATTTATTTTGAGATAGTCGCAGCTTACTGATTTGTCCTTGCCTGAACGGAGTGCCTTTTCAATGTCGGAGGAAAGCTTTTTGCCGTATGAGGTGCGGTCGGTGCTTTCGGATGAACAGCAGAGAAAGCTTTTATGACCGAATTTGTTTATAAGGTCAGAAACTGCCGATCCGGCAACGCTTTCGCTGTCGGTGGTGATGTTATAAATGTTTTTTCCGCTTATTTCGGAGTGAACAAGGACAACGGGACGTCTTTCTGCCGCGTGTTCAATAAAATCCCTGCACTTCTCACAAACATCCGCACCTGCAAAAACATAGCCGTGAAAATTTACACCGCTTACAAGCTTTTCTGCTTCTTCACTGCTGCGGAGAATATTTTCGGCAGAAATGTCAATAACGGTAAATCCGTTTGAAACGAAACAGTTCTTTATACATTCAATTACTTCTGCAAGACATTTGCGTTCACGGCTGTCAAGCACAAGAGCAACGAGCCTTACCGACTGAGGTGCAAATCCAAATCCCGAAAAGGACTCGGTCATATTATTTTCTTTCATAACAGTCATAATTCTTCTTTTAGTGCTGTCTTTGATCTTTTCACCGTTAAGAGCACGGTAAACCGTTGATTTGGAAACGCCTGCGAGTTCGGCAATTTTAATAGCGTTCATAATATTAACAACCATCCTTTCCAAGATTAAATAACAGGTTTATAAATGATGGGATCTGATTTTTGCTTTTGGGTTTCGGTTTTGAGTATATTATAACAATTTATTAACTGCTGTCAATGAAATCAAGCTATAGGGGCAATTTTAACGTAAAAAAACCTTTAACCTTATGCAATTTAACTAAAGGGTGTATGTGCTCCTGAAGATATTGACAATATTTTTGTAGATTTACAACAGCTGCGCTCGGCAGTTTAAGTGCAATTTGCACAATAAATATGATGCGTTTATTAATATTTGATTTCTTTTGGGAAATGCAATATCACAAAATATGGCTTAATTAATTATCAGTTAATATAAAAACAGTAAAAAGTTTTATATATTAAATTAATTTAACTTGATTAATATGATATTATTTAGTTAAATTAATATAAGTTTGGGTTAAAAAATCTGAAAATCTCAGTGCTGATTTGCCTGTTGATTATGTATATCATATATGATAAAATAAACTTAACAGAAACGACAACGTCGATTATGAGGTGGTATATTGAGTAAAAAGGTAAAAATGAAGGATATTGCCGATAAGCTTGGGGTAAGTGTTGTTGCAGTGTCAAAAGCACTTGGAAATAAATCGGGTATCAGTGCTGAGCTGCGAAATAAAGTAAAACGTACCGCCGATGAGATCGGCTATGAATATAATACGGGTACGGCTGCAAGAAAAAAATCCTGCGGCTCGAATAATATATGTATTCTCGTTGCGGAGCATTTTATCGGCGACGAATCATTCTATTTTAAATTCTTCAAGCATATTTCAAAGCTGCTGCAAAGCAATGAGCATTATGCTTTCTTTCAGACCGTGTCACGCAAAAACGAGGAGGAAGCAATACTTCCGAAAATGCTTTATCAGCAGCGTATCGACGGTATAATCGTACTGGGACAGCTTTCAAAAAAGTATGTTGCGGCACTTTTTGAAACACAGATACCTGCCGTGTTTCTTGACTTTTACAATGAGCAGGTCAAGAACGACTGCATAATCTGCGACAGCTTTTACGCAAGCTATGAGATAACAAACTACCTTATCCACAACGGTCACAGAAGCATTGCTTTTGTGGGAAATATCCACGCAACGAGCAGTATTCAGGACAGATACTTAGGTTATGAAAAATCGCTTATCGAGCATAATATCCCTATCCGGGAGCAGTATATAATAAGTGACCGTGATGCAGAAACTGGTGAGCATATCCCGCTGAAGCTGCCCGTCGTTATGCCTACGGCATTTGTGTGCAACTGCGACGAGATCGCCTGCAAGCTTATCAATATGCTTAAAGAGCAGGGCTATTCAGTGCCTGACGATATATCCGTCACAGGCTTCGACAACTCAGTGTACAGCAATATAAGCGAGCCGCATATCACCACCATTGAAGTCAATACAGCAAATATGTCACAGATAGCTGTTGAAGCCATATTGCAGAAAATAAAAAATCCATCGGTCTCAACAGGTATGATACACGTCAACGGAAAGATCGTTTATAAGGATTCCGTGCGGTCGTTGAATTTTAAGTAAAAAACAAGGCTGATGCAGCGTAATAAACTGCATCAGCCCTTTTTTATGAAAAGCTATTGTAATTATTTATTGTATGAATGGCAGCTTTACTGTTTTCGGCATTATCTTCTTCCGCCGCCACCGCCGCCGCCCATGCTGTGACCGCCGCTTGAACCGTGACCTCCGCCTGAGCCGCCTCCGCTGCTTTCGGAGGAAATTTTTGTTCTGGTGGTGAATTCCCTTACAAATCTGTCTTGTCGGCGGTAGAAATTTACCTTTGTTCCGTCAAGATAGTTATTTGCCGTTGGCTGATAGTGGAACTTGTATCTTGACACAACTGCGCCGATACCTATTCCCATTGCAATAAGTCCGAAGATTATTGCTGCGCCGAAGCTGAAGCTGAAGTTTGAGAAATGACCCTCATCATAGTATTTTTCAACGTAGTCATAGAAGGTTTCAACGTTTCCGACATCGTCATAATCCATATAACGCTCGTTGCAGGCATTGAACATTTTCTTTATGCGCTTGTCATTGAAATAATCTGTATCAGCAACGCCGCCTACCGCAAAATGTCTGTAATCAATATCAATAAGATAAAGGATACCGTCTGCCGAATAGCTGCCGAAGGTGTCTTTATAGTAGGATTCGGCATATTCGATAGCATTGAAGCCGTCTGTACCGAAGCCCACATTTGTTGTTACCACCGCAATATTCCAGCCCGTGTGATCGGCAAGCTCTTCCTGACGTTCTTCAAGGGCAGCCTTCTGCTCGGCTGTGAAAAGTCCCGCCTGATCGTCGATGCCTGCCGAATATGCGCTCACATTTACCGCAAGGCACATTACCGCAGCCAAAGCCGCCGCAGCTGTTGTTATAATACGTTTGAACACATTTTTCATCAGACAACAGCACCTCCGATAAGTCCCGCTATACCGCCTATCACAACAAGCAGACCTGCTGCCAGAGCTGCGACCTTTCCGACGGAGAGAGGAAGTATTCCCGAAATTTTGCCCGTCTGACCGTTCATACCGAAGAAATAATCCTTGCCTCTGTATTTATAGCTCATGAACCATACCGGCAGCATCGTATAATGCCACGTTGTATGGATTATCTGAGTACGCTTTGTTGCGGGAACAAATGATGTATAGCCAACGATGTCGTTTGTCAGCACGTCCTGAGAACCCTGCTCGACACGCTGTTTTATTCTCGGAAGAATCTCAGCCTTTGAAACATCGTATTTATCCGCAAAGAAGCCTGAAAGATAGTTCATTGAGAACGGCACAAAATCCTTGTAGTCAAAAGGTTCAATTGAGTCCATAAGCCGGTCGTCAAGCTTTTTTGAAGCGTCGGCAGGCACTCCTCTGTACTCCATTGTTGCACCTCTCTGCACGTCAAAGACCTTTGTGTGTGTTATTCTGTAATCCCCCTGAGTATGGGTCGTTACAATGCGTCCCTCGCCGCCTGTCTGAGCGTTTACCTTGCAGTCTGCAAGCCAGAAGGGAACATAAAGCCCCGTAATTTTTTCAAGCTGCTGAGCCGATGTGAAATCACTTGGCAGAAACCATTTCTTTTTGCACCAGTCCTTGTACATCTGCAGGGTCTGTTCCCTTGTATACTTGAACGGGATAACAAGCTCAGGTCTGCATTCGCCCGAAAGACGTCCTTTAAGTGCAACAGGGCTGTGGCAGTAATAGCAGAAGGTTGCGGCTGTGTTTTCATCGCAGATCACCTCTGCACCGCAGTTATCACATATGTAGAGATTAGTATTGTTATTGAATTCGTCCTGTTCCTGCTGATTCGGTATATTGTAGCTGTTTTCTTCTGTTTCATCAATACCTTTTATCTGTTCGATCTCTTCCTGAGTAAAATCCGACATACAGTATTCGCAGAGATATTTCTGCGTTTTCGGATCGAACTCGATACTTCCGCCGCAGTTAGGGCATTTAAGCTGTACAACGTCCAAAGATCTTCCTCCTGTCATAATTTAGTAAGCAAAAAAGCTTTTATGGGCGTTTTGCACCGCAGTTATTGCAGAAGTTGCCTGTGTTTTCAGCACCGCAGGAGCATTTCCAAGCAGCATTCGGATTTTTTCCGCCGCAGTTGCTGCAGAAGTTGCCTGTGTTGACAGTACCGCAGGAGCACTGCCACTGTCCTGCGGGAGCGGGTTTTTTGCTGCCGCAGTTATTGCAGAAATTGCCTGTATTTTCAGCACCGCACTGACACTTCCATGTGTTTGCTGCCTGAGCCTGAGCTGCCTGAGCCTGTGCCTGAGCAGCCTGCTGAGCCTGCATCTGCTGAGCGTTTGTCTGTGAAGCAGCTGACATAAATCCGCCTGCTGCATTCATGCCCATGCCCATACCCATAAATGCCTGAGCGGCACCGTTAGGATTTGAGCCTGCTGCTTTAAGTCCCTCAGCGATATTGCCCTGAACGTAACCCTCACGGATAGCAGCGTCCTTGAGCATTGCGCCCTGATTGCGCATATTGATAAGCTTCTTGGACTCATCATCATAGGAAATGCTTCCGATACCCACAGAGCATACTTCCATGCCGCGAAGCTCGTTCCAGTCAGCGTCAAGGGTCTGTGACATATATTTTGAAAGCTCACGGCTCTTTGAGGTTACATTTGAAATAGAGATACCGTCTGCGGAAAGCTGGTTGATAGCAGACTGGAGAGCGTCCATAAATTCGTCGATGTACTGTGCGCTGATGTCTGAGAAGTCGCATCTTGAAGCACTTCTGGGGACAGCCTCGTTAAAGAATTTGAGAGGGTCTGTTATTTTTATGGAATATGTACCGTGTGCACGGAGGAAAAGCTCTGCGTCATACTTCTGGTCATAATAGTTTACAGGATTTTTTGTGCCGAACTTGATCCCCTTTATTTCCTGAAGGTTGATGTAGTAGACCTTCTGAGTTGAGGAAGCTGTTCCACCGAACTTGAATCTCTCCCATGTATCCTTTACGGTTTCGCTGAGTTCACCGTTGAAAAGCGACGGGGCAGAGGACATTGAAACCTGATAATAGCCTTCTTCTGCGCTGTAATCAACTACCTTGCCGCAATCCATAAGGAGCATCATCATATTAGGGTAAACATGGATAACGGAACCGTTTGAAACGATATTGTCATCACCATTATTTGAGCCTTTTCCCTTGCGTACTCTTACGCCACTTACCATTACAGTCTGGTCAGTCATCTGACCAGGTTCAATAGTTTCAAGCCATGAATCCTTAAGAACTCCGCCTACTGAAGAAACTGCTGCTTTGATCAAACCCATAATAATACCTCCGTCAAAAATTACTTGTTCTTTTTGTTTTTATTGCTTTTTATAATTATACCCGCAACAACGGCTGCCGCAATAATTACTGCTGCGGCAATGAAAATCACAAGGTATACATTAGCTGATGTATTGCCTGTTACGGCATTTGCGGTCATAGCGTCCATAAAACGACCTCCAGAATATAAATGCTTTGAAATATTATAACACATAATACACATAATTGCAACAATTAATTGTATAAAAATTTCTTTGTTGTACAAAGGGACTCTTTAACGCTTGCCTTAATTATTGATTTTTCGGTTCATAAATGCTATACTTAGTCAGAACGTTTTTTTGATTGGCAAAAGCAGCTCTTTATATGGAGCTTTGTTTTTTTATTGGAGGCATAATATGAACGGATTAACTGTAAAACACAATGAACTTACCGCTGAGGAATTTGTTGAGCTTTGGGAAACTGTATGGGGCTGCGGTCCTTCACTTGAACAGACAAAGCTTGCAATGGAGCACACTCTTTTCAGAGTTTCCGTATATGACAATGAAAAAATCGTTGCTATGGCGAGAATGCTCGGTGATATGGGACTTAACTATTATATAAAGGACGTTGCTGTCCGACCCGAATATCAGAAAAAGGGTATCGGAAAGCTGCTTATAAATGAGCTTCTGGATTTTGTAAAGAAAAACGGCATAAGCGGTACTGAAATTTTTGTGGAGCTTTGCGCTGTGCCTGACAAAGTATCTTTTTATGAAAAGCTTGGTTTTGATTTCAATGATGCAAAAAGGCTTAAAATGATGTGCCGTGCCGAATAAACAACAATGCAGCTATACAGGTGCTGATGCTGTATAACTGCATTATTGTAAGATAAATTATTAAGGCGCAGGAACAGACCGACCGCTCAGCCTTTATTCCTTGACCATAATTTTATTTTATACCATTTATGTCGCATATGTCAATACTTTAGCTCATATCTTAGCAATATCTTAACATATATTTACGTTCCTTAAACGTATACTTTTTCATAATATCCACGATTTTACATATTAAATGGCAAGACGTTCAAATTTTGTTGAAATTATATTTTATATGCCTTAGTATTTTGTTAAAAACACTGAAATTATGGTTTTGGGGCGGAATTACTTTAAAAAATCAATGATATATGTTATAATTGTACATATAATGCAGTATACTTTGGGAAGGTGAACATACAGATGGCTAAACCAATGGTTTTAATTGTCGAGGATGACAGCATTTTAATATGTCTGCTCACTCAGGCAGTTAATAAATTTGAGTATACCGCTGTGGTTGCCAGAAGCGGCGGGGAGGCACTTGGCATAATAGCTTCAAAAATGCCGGCTCTCATTCTTCTCGACCTTGGTTTGCCCGATATGGACGGCACGGATATTATCCGCTCCGTACGAAAAACATCAGCCGTTCCGATAATCGTCGTTTCCGCAAGGGATAAGGAACAGGACAAGGTGGACGCTCTTGACCTTGGTGCCGATGACTATGTTACAAAGCCCTTTGATACCCGTGAACTCCTTGCAAGAATGCGTGCTGCTATGCGCCATTACAGCAATATGATAACCTGCGGCGAGCAGCATTCCGAGATGTATTATCACTGCGGCGACCTTTTCATTGACCATGAGCACCGACGCATTACACTCAAAGGCAAAGAGATCCATCTCACACAGAATGAATATAAGATAATCGAGCTTCTGAGCCGCAGCGGAGGAAAGGTTCTGACTCATAATAATATCATTGACGCGGTATGGGGTTCAGACGCTCCCAATGATACCAAGATACTCCGTGTAAACATTGCCAATATCCGCCGAAAGCTGAAAGGCAGCGACGGAAGCGAATATATAATTACAGAACCCGGTATCGGTTACAGAATGCCCGAAGCTGACCATATCCAATAAAATATACAGACTGCTGAGTTTTTACAGCGGTCTTTTTTATTAGTCTGCGGCAGACTTTGCAAAGCCTTGCTTTTTTACCGGTTCAATGCCCTCAGAACCGATTCTTGCAATGCAGGGCAAAGCGAATTATCGGCTGCGGATAAAGCAAAAGTCGGTTTCCATAAATAAAAATATATAATACTGTTGATTTTTTCTTTGTTTTGGTTTATAATTACATATAGAAACAGGTCGTCTATCTGTTATGCAGGCGGCAGGAGCTGCCTATCAGGCTGACGTAAACATAAGCATATCGCCTTATGATCGTAGCAGTCTGTAAAGTGATGATGCGTGTGATGTTCCAAGAAACAGTGCATTGCTGAGCTTTATAAGGGTTGTACATTTACCAAGACTTGGATAGGCTTGTGCCGAAAGAAAATGTTCAGAACGTGGGCTGACACGATTCAATCCGATGGTTGCAGTTTGTGACCAATCCTGTTGCGAAAGATACAGGACGTTGGCGAAGGCAACGAAATTCCTCGCTCCCCTGTCGAACGTAAGGGTCGATGCAGTTGGACGGACAACAGAAAAATCAGTCATAAAAAGGCGGGAGTATTGCTGCGGCAATACACTGCCTTTTTGAATTTTATACAACTTCACACATATGAACTTGACATTTTGTTCAAAAAGCGGGTTTACAAAGTAAACGTTTTAGTATATAATAGATATATGTTATTATTCAGAGCCTTGCAGGCTTTTCATAATGGGGTGTTTGTTTGTTTACTGAGATCGATAAAAAATATGCCTACAAGGGCAATGACTTGGGGGCAGTCTATTCCCGTAACAAAACCGTTTTTAAGGTATGGGCTCCGCTTGCCGACAGCGTGACCGTTCATCTTTATCATACCTGCCGTGATGAAAAGCCTTACCGCAATATGCCAATGACAAAGGGCAAAAACGGCGTATGGAAAAAAGAAGCCTTCGGCGACCTTGACGGTGTTTACTATACATATGTCGTATCAAATGACGGCATTGAAGAGGAAACAATTGATATTTATGCAAGATCGGCAGGCGTCAACGGTGCTATGGGTATGGTAATAGACCTTGAAGCCTGCAACCCAGCAGGCTGGGATCAGCAGGAGTATGTTCACCTTGAACATTATACCGATGCCTGTCTTTACGAGCTCCATATCCGTGACTTTTCTATCGACCGCAGCGGCGGCTTCTGCTATAAAGGAAGATTTCTTGCCTTTATCGAGGGCGGACTTATAAACGATGCAGGCGACAAGGTCGGCATCGACCACCTTAAAGAGCTTGGCATTACTCACGTTCACCTTATGCCTGCATTTGACTATGCTACCGTTGATGAGAGCGATGTTCACCGTCCGCAGTTCAACTGGGGCTACGACCCGCAGAACTACAACGTTCCCGAGGGTTCATATTCAACAAATCCTTTTGACGGCAAAGCAAGAGTTGCCGAATTCAAGCGTATGGTCTATGCTCTGCACCGTGCAGGCATCGGCGTTGTTATGGACGTTGTTTATAACCATACCTACGCTACCGCAGACTCCTGCTTCACAAAGACATTCCCGAAATATTACTATCGTCAGTGGGACAACAACCCTAACCTTTATTCAAACGGTTCAGGCTGCGGAAATGAGCTTGCGACCGAACGTGCAATGGTAAGAAAATATATCATAGACAGCCTTGTTTACTGGATGACAGAATACAAGGTGGACGGCTTCAGATTTGACCTTATGGGTCTTTACGACAAGGAGACCATCAACGAAGCTTATCTTCGTCTGCGTGAGATAAATCCCAGCGTTATTATGTACGGCGAGGGCTGGACAGGGGGCGATACACCTCTCGGCTGGGACGACCGCTGTATGAAGCTCAATGCAAGAAGCACTCCGAATGTTGCATATTTCAGCGATGATTTCCGTGATACGGTAAAAGGCAACAACTTTGAAAACAGACAGCGTGGATATGTAAACGGCATTCAGGGCTCGGAGGACTATGTCCGTGAAGTTATGTCGGGACGTATACCTCACCCGCAGCTTCCGAACCTTTACAAGTATTCATGGACAGATTCTCCATGTCAGACGGTAAACTATGTGGAAGCCCACGATAACCTTACCCTCTGGGATAAGCTTTACTACACAAACTCCACAGACAGCATCGAAAAGCGTATAAAAATGGATAAGCTTGCAGCCGCAATGGTATATCTTGCTCAGGGCATACCTTTTATTCAGGCAGGACAGGAATTCCTCCGTTCAAAGCCATTCCCAGGCGGTATGGCATTTGACCACAACAGCTATAGATCGCCTGATGCCATAAACAGCCTTAAATGGAACAGAAAATCGGAATACCGTGAGGTATTTGAATATTACCGCGGACTTATAGAATTCCGCAAGGCTCACAGCGCACTCCGTATGTATGACAAAAACCGGATAGCCGAAAATATGATATATCTTGACAATCTGCCGCAGCATATCATAGGCTTCCTGCTTAAAGGCGACAACATTTTTGAAGAGATGATAGTGTTCCTCAATCCGAACGACTATCCCGTAAAGCTTCACGCTTTCGGTGAATACAGCGTCTACATTGACGGTCAGCGTGCAGGCAACAAGCCTTTGCGCACCGTATGCGGAGATTATGAAATGGAAAGCATAAGTGCGATCGTCCTTGCGAAATATAACGACGACGAAAACAGCACTTATAATAATGAAATGGTTACGGACTAATACTAATAATCGCACAAAGCCGAATAAAAAGCTTTGTGCGGTTATTTTTATACTCTTATGTCAGGGTCGTTTATCATCTCCGCTGCCTCTTTTTCCGTGAACCACGCAGCATTGATAATTTCATCGGTCCTTATGAAATGTCCGCAGACATAGGTACAGCTGTAATCAAAATAAATAGCGTCATTTTCCGTGTCCTGCGTGACCTTGGCAATGGTATCGGCATTTATGCCCATACCGCTCTTTTCAAAAACTATGCGCTTTACTGCATCGGTAAGCTCCTCGCCGGATCCGACTGTTCCCTGCGGTATCGTCCAGCCCTTGTCCTTTACATCTACAAGGAGAATTTTTCCCTCTGAGTTATGCACCATTGCACTCACAAAAACGCTGTGGGTCTTTGGTGCTTTTTCTTTTTTGGAGGCGGCAGCTTTATTCGCTCCAAGCCGTCTGAACATAGGATAGATATAGTCGTCATTGTCAAGTGCAGCTTTGAAATTTACAGCGAGAGCTTCAAGTATGAGCGGGTCATCGGCATATACCATAAACATTCCCGCATCTGAATCGAAGCATATCTCATCGGAAATATCGGGCATTTCCTCAGCTATAAAAAGCTTTGCAAGGTCGGTCCAGTCGTGACCGTTCCCCGTAAAGCCGTCGTGCTTTCTTGTATCGAAAATTTCCTGCTTGTAATCCTCAACGCTGTAAAGCTGCAAAACCGATCCGTCGGTATAATCAACTATTACAAAAGGCTTTATTTTATCCCGTATCGTCATTTTTATCGCTCTCCTTAGGAACAATATACCACAGCCTGAGCTTTTCTGCAATAGTCCGCTCTTTGTTTTTTTTATATTTTGGCAGCCTTCTTTTGCTTCGTCCGCAGCTTATGACACGCTGTATGCTGCAATGCGATGTACGGTCTGTACGGTTCAAAGCAAAAGAAGGACTGCGGCGGCAACGCAAACTTACAGTCCCGACAGAATTTAAAGCCGCTGCCAAAATAAAAATAAAAAACTTTCCTGCAAAGGCTTGTTTGTTGTGTTGCACAAAAAAATAATATAAATGTATATATTTTTCTATCTGCGTCTTAACAATTTAAGCCTTGACGTTCAGGCTATAAAGTAGTAAACTGAATAAAATATATATTGAAAGATTTAAATTTTATGAGGGAGGATCTAAACATGCTTGAAACAGATATGAGCAAAAAATTCGTTAAGGAAGGTCTTACTTTTGATGATGTGCTGCTTATTCCCGCAGAATCAAACTGCACACCCAATATGGTAAAGCTTTCTACAAGACTTGCAGGGGACGTAATGCTTAACACACCTATCATCACTTCCGCTATGGATACTGTTACCGAAGCGAATATGGCTATCGCTATTGCCCGTGAAGGCGGTATCGGCGTTATCCACAAGAATATGTCCATCGAAAAGCAGGCTGAAGAGGTCGATAAGGTAAAACGTTCCGAAAACGGCGTTATAGTTAATCCTTTCTCCCTCACTCCCGACAAGCTCGTTTCCGAAGCTGACGCTCTTATGGGCAAATACAGGATCTCAGGCGTTCCTGTTGTGGACAAGGCCGGCAAGCTGGTCGGTATCCTTACTAACCGTGACCTCCGTTTCCTCAGCAATTTCAGAACTCCTATCGGCGACGTTATGACTAAGGAAAACCTCGTTACAGCTCCTGTTGGAACTACCCTCGAAGGCGCACAGAAGATCCTTATGCAGCATAAGATCGAAAAACTCCCTCTCGTTGACGAAAACGGTATCCTCAAGGGTCTTATCACTATAAAGGACATCGAAAAGGCTGTTCAGTACCCTAACTCCGCAAGAGATAAGGGCGGCAGACTTCTTTGCGGTGCTGCTATCGGCGTTGCTCACAATATGATGGAAAGAGCTCAGGCTCTCGTTGACGCTCAGGTCGACGTTATCGTCCTTGACTCCGCTCACGGTCACAACATCAATATCATCAACGCGCAGCAGATCCTGGCTGCCAACGAGAACCCGGATCTCTTCCCCGATCTGGTCGTCCGCGTGACGGGCTTTACGGCGTATTTCTGCCTGCTGACGCCCGAGTTCCGCAAGCTGGTCGTGGACTGCATCTTGGTTGCATAAAAACTATTCCCCCTTATCAAATAGAAAGAAATCTGCTATAATCATAGTAGGTTTCTTTTTATCACATATCGTGGGGAAGAGGGTTTGTACAACCATGTCGCTGAAGGACGAGTTTTTAAAATCGCTGATCGGGCAGCAAAAAGACGGTAAGATCCGTTTTGCGCTGGACGATCATGGCGATATTACTCATCTGATCAAGCGCGTGGACCCGCGCTGCCGGGAGGTTT
>ENA-ORPK01001344-ORPK01001344.1-human-gut-metagenome-genome-assembly--contig:-NODE-1344-length-19678-cov-3.331397_pt1 | contig 19678 bp, 12 predicted proteins | sample MGYA00242139_ERZ509068 | MGnify/ENA primary metagenome ERZ509068 (study PRJEB26280, sample SAMEA2338687) | human gut metagenome | biome: human gut; feature: human-associated habitat; material: faeces... | reverse complement strand
TCTTCGGGTTCGCACGTTATTTGGGCGCGCCTAAATAAAAAAAGACTGCCGCAAATTATAGTGCAGCAGTCCTTTTATAATTATATTCAGTTCGATCCAAAAATCAAACCTGGCTATTGTGATCGAGGAAGTCCATAACGTCGTCAACAGTTGTGAATGCAAGTGCTGTACATGTATCAGCACAGCCATAGTAAATTGCAATTCTGCCTGTTTCTGCGTCAACAAGGTTTGCGCATGGGAATGTTACTGCGTCTGTATCACCAACAAGTTCATAGTATTCCTGTGGGCTGAGGAGGTAGGAAGCGCCTCTCTTGAGAACCTTCCATGGCTCGTCCTTATCAAGAAGAGCAGCAGAGAAGCTGTATACATAACCGTTGCAGGAAGTAAGAACACCGTGGTAGAAAATGAGCCAGCCGCGGTCTGTTTCGATCGGGATCGGACCTGCGCCCATCTTTGTGGATTCCCAGCCCTTAGATGGTCCCATAACGTGTCTGTGTTCGCCCCAGTATGTAAGGTCAGGTGACTGGCTGATGAACATATCACCGAATGGTGTATGGCCGCTGTCGGAAGGACGGCTCATCATCATATACTTGCCGTTGATCTTTCTTGGGAACATAACGCCGTTTCTGTTGAATGGGAGGTATGCATTTTCACCCTGCTTGAATGTCTTGAAATCTGTTGTTGTTGCAATGCCGATAGTTGGCTTCCAGCCGTATGCATTACACCATGTAACGATATACTTGTCTTCAAGCTTGCAAACACGTGGGTCGTAGCCGTACTGCCACTGTGCAACTTCAGGAATATCACATTCAAAGTGGATTCTTTCTTCGTTAATATCCCAGTTGAAACCGTCCTTGGAGAAACCAACGTGGAGTTCCATATTTCTTTCTCTGTCGTCAACACGGAAAACACCTGCAAACTTATAGTCGCCGTTTTCAAAAGGAACTACTGAGCTGTTGAAAATAGAGTTTGATGGTTCTCTGTAGCCGTTAGCCTTCTTGACCATAATGTGGTCACGCTTGATGATCGGGTTTGCGCTGTAACGCCATACAACGTCCTTGCAATCAGCCGGCTTATCCTGCCAAGGAAGGTTAGGGATAGCTGTGCCATTAATAATTTTTACGTTCATAGATTTGACCGCCTTTCGATTAGTTATATTCATTATACACTAACGTGTAAAAAAAATCAACAATATTTTATTTCATAACAGTCGCCAATTTCTGAAATAAAGGTATAAGTATTGTTATCTTTTTGGAAAACCACATTCGGTACAGGCTTTCCGTCCTTGTAAATTTCAATAGGAGCATCGCTGTATACCGTGCAGGAGTTTCCGCAGAGGGACTTTATTTTCGCTGTCTGCATTTTTCCGCCTGCCCAGCTGAAAGATACCTCAAAACCGCCCCTTGCTTTCATACCCTTGACCGAGCCGCTTTCCCATTCCTTTGGAAGTGCAGGGATAAAGCATATCTCACCGCTGTGGCTCTGCAAAAGTGCTTCCGCAATGCCTGCGCCGCCGCCGAAGTTGCCGTCTATCTGGAAAGGCGGGTGCATATCAAACATATTTATGCTTGTGGAGTTGGAAAGAAGTGCTGTGACGTTCTCCCCTACCTTTTCACCGTCAAAAAGTCTTGCCCACATATTGATTATCCAGGCTCTTGACCAGCCTGTGTGACCGCCGCCGTGGGAAAGTCTGCGGTCGAGGGTCGCTCTTGCAGCCTTGGCAAGCTCAGGTGTTCTATGGAACGAGATAATGTCAGCAGGATAAAGTGCAAAAAGCTGTGAGATGTGACGGTGACCCGGTTCAACCTCATCATAATCCTCTGCCCATTCCATTATCTGACCGTATTTTCCCACCTCAGGCTCAGGAAGTCTTGAACGGAGCTCAAGCATTTTCATTGCAAATTCCGCATCAATGTCAAGTATCTGCGCAGACTCTGCAACAGCCGTGAAAAGCTGATTGAGAATAGAGCTGTCCATAGTCGGGCCCTGACAAAGAGTACCCTTTACACCGTCCTTTGTGTAGTAGGTGTTTTCGGGAGAAACGGACGGACTTGTTACCAGTCTGCCCTTGCCGTCCTCAATGAGATAGTCCTCAAAGAACTCGGCAGCCTCACGCATAGTATCATACTTTTCGGCAAGGAACTCCCTGTCCCCCGTAAATTTGTAATGCTCATAAATATGCAGACAAAGCCACGACATACCCATTGGCCAGAGCGTACCCGGCAGCCATTTGTCCTGCGGAGCGGTATCTCCCCAGATGTCCGTGTTATGGTGGCAGACCGTACCCTTGCAGCGGTACATCTCTCTTGCTGTGACACGACCGTTTTCACGCATACGCTCTATATGGTCGAACAGCGGCATATGACACTCGGACAGATTCTGTATTTCAGCCGCCCAGTAATTCATTTCCGTGTTTATGTTTATGGTGTACTTTCCGCCCCACGCAGGCCACATATCCTTGTTCCAGATACCCTGCAAATTGAGCGGCAGAGTGTTTTCTCTTGAACCTGCTATCATAAGATAGCGTGAGAAGTTGAAGTACATTTCAACAAGCTTATTATCCCTGCCGCCCTCTTTTACAAGCTTAAGACGTTCGTCTGTGGGCTTTTCGGAATTTCCGCCGCTGTTGTCGCAAAGCTCAAATGTGCAGCGGTCATAAAGCTTTTTATGATCTGCAATATGTCTTTTAAGAAGTGCGTCCGCACCTGTTCGGTGAGCTTTTTTAGCCTGACTTATTGCAGTTTTTTCATAGTCGCCTGTTCTGAATGATGTCTGGCAGGCTATTGTAAGCATAGCACTGTCAGCATTTTTTACTGAGATACGGTTAGCATCCGTACCGCACTCCCCGCCGACAGCCGAAACGGAAATTGCAGCTGCATAAGGAATACCGTCGGTCACTGTGAAAAGAACAGTTGAATCGTCGTATGCCTCATTTTTGTCATAGTCATCGTCCTTGCCGTCAATGGCTGCAACGAAGTTTATTTTGCCCTTTGCATTTGAGGTAAAAACAACAATCATAACTTCATCGGAGTGTGAAACAAAGACCTCACGGAAATATTTCACTCCGCCGCTCTGCCAGACTGTTGTTGAAACAGCTTTTGAAATATCAAGACTTCTTTTATAATTCAGCACTTCCCCATCAGACTGCTGCCATATATGCAGGTCGCCAAGCGGCTGATAGTGACGCTGATTTTCATTTGTGCCGTAAAAAGCTTCTGCGCAGAGGTTTTCAGCTTCGGTAGTTTTTCCGTCACGGATAAGCTTACGCATTTTTTCAAGGTTTGCATATGCCTTGGAGTTGTTTCTTTTTCTGAATCCGCCCGACCAGATGGAATCCTCGTTGAGCTGGATAAGCTCTTCATTAACTCTGCCGAAAATCATACCGCCTATGCGTCCGTTTCCCACGGGTAAAGCTTCGTCCCAGTTTTCCGCAGGCTTTGTATACCATAATAATTCTGAATTTGTCATAGAAAAGATTTTTCCTTTCAGAGCATTGATTTCTAAAAAAAGGGGCAGCCGATAGGAGCTGCCCCTGGTTTTGATGTTTACATACCTGTAAGACCTGAACGAGCGATACCTTCTGTGAAGTTCTTCTGTAAGCAGATATACAGGATAAGCATTGGTGTGATCGAAATAAGACAGCCGGCTTCCATCCAAACAATAAGCTCTCTTACGTTTACCTGAACGTTACCGTTATCAAAGATGATTCGTGTAAGGTTAGCGTCGAGGTTTTTAAGCATAAGAGCGATAGTTCTGTTGTCTGTGAAGAATGATGTACTTACATAGTAATCGTTCCAGTACCAAACAACTGAAAGAAGGAATACTGTGAGGAATGTTGAACCTGCGTTAGGGATCATAACCTGTACGAAGGTTCTGAGCGGTGAGCAGCCGTCAAGGTAAGCAGCGTCTTCAAGTTCCTTAGGAAGACCTCTGAATGACTGTCTGAAAAGGAAGATGAACAGACCTGCACGGATACCGTTTGCAGTAAATGCAGGGAAATACATTGTGATCGCATTGTTGATGAGATTGATGTAGTTACCTGTTATTGCGTGGTAAATACCCAGCGGGTTAAAGTAACGGAAGAACATATACTGTGGGATAAGGATGATCTGTGATGGAACGAGGATCATCATAATAACGATAAAGAATAAAATGTTCTTGCCCTTGAATTTAAATCTTGCAAAACCGTAGCCTGTCAATGCGCAGGTAACGACCTGAATAATTGAGCAGCCGATGTTAAGAACGAGAGTATTTCCGAGAGTATGCCAGAAATCCATAGCTCTTATTGCGTCCTTGATATTGGACATTGTAAAAGTCTTAGGGATCCAGAGGATAGTCGGATCGTTCATTTCAGCTCTTGGACGGAATGCAGCGGAAACCATATAAATAAGAGGATAAAGAATGATGAAGCAAAGACCTATTACGATAACAGCTCTGAAAACAGGCCATACAGCGTCAACGACTCTTTTTCTCTTAAGGTATCTTTGTTCCTCAGGAGTAAGATGCTCCAGACGTTTGCGGAAACGTTCTTTTTTCTCCTTACGGGAAAGCTTAGGTTCCTTAACTTTCTTTTCCGGCTTATGCTTTTTTAAGAAGCCGGAGATACCTGTGCTATAAGTTGCAGTTGATTCAGCCATTTAATTTCTCCGCCTCCTTAATCATCATACCAAACAAGGTTCTTCATGATAGCAAATATAATTCCGAGTGCAACAAGGATAATTCCGAAGTAGCTCCAAGCCATAGCAGCGGAATAACCGTACTGCCAGTCGCTCTGTACTTCAAGCACACGAGCCATTACTTCGTTTGTAGGATCTGTGAACGCATCGATTACCGTATAAACGATATTAACGAGGATCATAGGGGAAACGTAAGGGAGAGTGATCTTCCAGAAGAATTCCCATGATGTTGCACCTTCGATAGCAGCCGCTTCCTTAGCGGAAGTCGGGATACCCTGCAAAGCGGAAAGGAAGATTATGATCTGAATACCGCACTTCCAAACCAGGTTAAGAATATCGGAAGTAAGCTCTGTGAGCATCTCTGTGAATGTTGAGCCGAAGCCGTAAATTCCGACAAATTCAAGAAGCTGGTCGACCATGTCTGTTTCAAACATTGTTGAGAACTGTTCAGCACTGCTGTTACCGCTTGTTTCGAGGTTACCTGTGATGATAGCATAAACAGGACCTGTTGCAATGATTACAGGAAGGAAGAATACAGCTCTTGCAAAGGTTCTTCCTCTGAACTTCTGATTGATAATGATCGCAACGAACATGGAGAAGATGATAATTACAGGAAGGTTGAACGCCATATCCTTGAGGGCGTCAACCAGGTACTGTCTGAATGTCGGGTCAGTCATAAACGCTCTCTTGTAGTTTGCTATGCCTGCCCACTTTATAAGGAGGTAACCTGTTTCAGGGGTTACATCGTTAAATGAGTAATAGAACGACTTCAGTACAGGAATGATGAAAAACATCAGAGCACCGACAAACCAAAGGGCAATAAAGCCATAGCCGTAAAGACCCTTTTTCTTTTCATAGGACATATGCAGTTTCTTCATTATCCTATGACCTCCTTTCCGATGTAATCATACAGGCTGTAAACCTTACCGTTCTTGGTAACTGTTCTGTCTGCAAGATTTACGAGAGTTTTTGTTCCGTTCTCATAAACTGTTTCTATCTCATTATCAGAAATGATGTTGTATTCTGTGATCTTCTGATCGGAAACATCGCTGAGAATATCCTTTGCAAATTTGTAGCAGCTTGCAGCGTCCTCTGTCCAGTACTGGGCGTCAGCGTAGTAATAAACATCGTAACGTGTATCCTTCAGCTCATTAGCTTCCTCGGCAACAAGGTCAAATCTGAGGTTGCTGCCCGAAGCGACTGCCTTGAGAATAAGATCTGCGATCTGAGCATCACCGTTTACAGCAGTTGTTGAGTAGGACTTGAGTCCGTGCATAACGATCTGATAGAACGGAATATCTGCATCAAAAATATCAAATTTGCTGGAATTGAGAGGTACATTGGTAATGTGGTCTACATATGGAAGAACATATGCATTAGCACCGTCAGCGAGAACTGAACCTACCTGATCGTCGAGAAGCTGATAATATTCACGAAGATCATACTTGACCATTTCTCTTGACATTGCCTTTCTGCCGTAGTCGCCGTAAATAACTGTCGAAGCAGAACCGACGGAAATGTTTGTAAGACCGTACTTGCTGTAGCTTTTTGCAAGATTTGTAAAGATGTCGCCGTAAACCTCAGGGGTCAGAAGTGACATTGCCTTATAGAACTTGTTTTCAATACCGTAAGCAAGGTCATATGTGATCTGTCTGGAGTAAGCGTTTGATACTCTGATAGCTGTATCGGTCATTGTCCAGTAGCCGTTGCCTGTCTTGAATGTGAGGTTGTCAACAGCAGGATAAATTGAGATATTGCTGCTGTCAGCGTAGCTGAGGAGATCATTGAAATCGCTCTTTCCGCCGAGTATGGAAGCAGGCTTAGCCTTGTCGGAAACCTTTTCCTTTATATCGGCAGTAGTCCATTGATTGTAGTTGACAACAATGCTGTCAGCACCGTCAGCGTTAAGCTCGGAAAGAATATCCTTAGCGTCGCTGAATGTTGTTGTTTTGTGCTGCATTGTGATCGGAACACCGAGAACGGATTCCTGCTTCATAACAGCACCGTAGAAATCAACGTAAAGTGACGTATCATTTACTGTATCGGACTTTGTTACACCGTATTCATCGGAAGTGAGGTAATCTCTGTACTTGTCAGCGATGTCGATGTAGTCTATCTCGCTTTGGTCTGAATTTGAAACAGGGTAATATCTTACTTCAATTTCAGGAATGAGGATACCGCGCTTTTCAAATACTTTAAGAGGGTTTGAATCGCCGCCCATAAGGTATTCGTCATCGGTTCTTATTTCAAAGTCAAAGTAGCAGGTATTGTAGCTTGTTTTGTTCTGACCCGCAACGTATGCATTGATAGATGCACAAGCGTCACCCTTGTCAGCAACTACCATCATACCGCTGTTTCCCTTAACGATACCGTACATCGGGAAATAAACCTGTTCGGTAACAGCAGAAGCAGTCTGTGAAACTGCTGTGATGTCAGAGCCGTAAACCTTACCGGAGTAAACTTTAAGACCTGTTTTGTTATTGTTGAAGTTGATAAGTGCGCCGCTTCCGTCAGGGATAACGAAATATCCGTTTTCGTCTGTTGTTGCAGCACCGAAGGTTGTAAGGAATGAAAGATCTGAAACGACCTTATCGGAATCCTTTTCTTCGATCTCTGAAGTATCAACATAAAGCTTGAGATAATCTTCCTCAAGGGTATATGTTACAGGGATCTTAATATCAGCAGTTGAGAATGTGTAAGTAACTTCAAGACCGTTTTTGATGTCCTTGAACTTAGCCTTGCCTCTCATCTTGCTGTTTACTGATGTAGTTCTTCTCTTGGAAGGCTCAGCGTAAATCAGGGTCATACCTGCTTTAAGCTCCTGGATCTGTGCCTTTTTACCTGTTGAGGTATCGGCGTTGATAGGATTTGCCCACCAGATCTTGCCTGTGTTTTTATCCTGAAGAGCGATAGTAGCTTCGTCCTCATTTTTGTAGAGAGCCATATTTTTGTTCTCTGCAACGAGTGTCATCAAAGCCATTGCTTCTTCTTCGGTACGAACTACGGCATCAGGATCGGCAGCGTACTCCTCCTCATCGACCGACTCCTCTGTTGAAGCGTCAACATCGGTATCATCGGAGCTGGCAGGAATAGCGCAAACAGAAACCATCATAGCCAAGCAGCATACACAAGCAAGCAGCTTCTTTATTTTAATTTGCATTTATTTCACCACTTTTCGATTTAAATTAAACTCTTAATCTGTAAGAAAGCTCTGTATAGATTGAGAAAATGAATATGAGTATCTGCTGGAACAATGTAAGAAGGAGAACCAGCAGGAACAGCATTGCGACCATAGCGACCAATGTAAGCAGTATCAGCGCTATCGTCTTGCCGAAGCTGAACTGATGCACCGCTTTCATCGCAGAAAGTGCAAGCACGAACGACCAGCACAATCCGATGATCTCAAATGCCTGAATGAAAATATATTCATCTTTGATAAGGAAATGTGAAAGAACAGTTCCTATCAGATAACCGCCGATATACGGTATCAGCGCATAAGCACTGTAAATGAATATGTTTTTCATCGAACCCTCTCCGTCGAAGAGAGTACACATCGCCCAGTTGGCGACGACCCATACACCGAAAAGTATGAAACTGCGGAATATATAAGGTACAATATTAAAGATCTTGTCGTAAGAGGAGTAATACTGGAAACCGTAAAGACGGCTGTATGCAACCTGCTGAATGAACAGCAGAACAATGATAACAAAAGCGATCTTCATTGAGCCTTTCTTTTTCCAGCGGAGATCCTCAAAGCCCTCAAAGGGGTGCAGAATGACGTGTTTAACAAATTGTCCCTGATTCAGATCCAGCATATCAAGCACCACCCTTTCTGTTGAATCTCAACTTACCCTTTTTTCTAAGCTTGCTTATAACTACAAGCGCCACAATAACTACGACCAGTACAATAAGTATCGGAGTAATATACTGTTTCAGCCATTCGTCACGGTAACCTTCAAACGCACGGTTGTATCTCTGACGGCTGATGGAGATCTTGAAGTATTTCATAGCTTCCTTGTACTCAAAACGGTTGAAGAGCGCATTGCCTATACCGATATAAGCACGGCGGTAGTTACCGTCATATTTAAGTACATTCTGCCAAGGTTCAAGAGATTCTTCATATTTACCGTCGTTATAAAGGTTAGAAGCCTCTGTTACAATTTCACCGAACACAGTTCTTGTGAATACTGTAACGCTGTTTTTACGGGAATCAAGTACATAAAGGTGATTGTCATAGCTCTCGATAGCTGTTGCGGAACGGAAGGTACCGAGCTGTTCGCCTGTGCCGCCCATGATGAACAGGAGCCAGCATTCCTTGTCGTACTGGAAGATACGGCCGTGCTGGAAATCGAGAATGTTAAGCTCGCCGTTAGGACCGATGTCAATATCGGTAAGGCTTGACTGCTTAGCATAAATTGAATAGTATGTCGGGGAAATATCTCCGAAGAAGAAGTCCTCCGAAACACCCAGTGAGTCGATGATGTTATCGCCTCTCGGGTTGAGCTTTTTAACAAGGTCGGTAGTTGTTTCGGTAGATTCCGTTACTGTGTAGATAAAGCCCATATCGTCAATATCAAAGTTTGAGAAGCCGATAGGAGTTGATTTTGTTGAACGTGCTCTCTGTTCTTCGGTAGAGATGAGATTCCAGAATGCATTTGCAAGAACTTCAGCAGTCTGTTCAACTCTGTTTGCGCCGTAGAATCCGAGGAACTCGCCTTCGCTGTCAAACATTACAGCACCTCGTGTTACGGATTTAACAACGACGTAAACATTTCCTGCCTTATCAACGAGGACCTTATTAGGATTATAAGTAAGATCCTGTGAATAAAGCTCTGTTTCAGGCTTGCCGAAGATACGGTCGATGTTGCCGTCCTCATCACACTTGATAACACGGTTGTTTTCGTTATCGGCAATGTATATCCAGCCTGTGTACTGGTCAACAAAAACGCCTGTTGGTTTTTTAAGTGTTGTAGCTTCACCGTTGTATGTGAAATCCTTCATTTCCCGTACAAAGTTGAAGTCCAAATCTGTTATAACGATTCTGTTATTGCCCTTATCAACTATATACATAAGGTTATCATATGAAACGTAAAGATCTGCCGGTTCGCTTAATGCGCCGCAGCCTATTGTATTTCCGTCAACAAAGTAATCGGCTGTGTAGCCTGCCTGTGAGGAAATCGGATCGCCCCATCTGTCATAGTTATAAGGGTTATACGCTTCGCTTGCCGATACGCTTACTGAGCACATTGACACAGCAATTGCAGCAGCAGAAGCAAAAGAGATAAGCTTCTTCAAGCCTGTCATATTATCACCCTTTCCAAAATTTCAGCCTCTGCCATAATTAATCCTTCATACCGGCATGAGCCATAGTTTCCATAACGTTACTCTGAGCTGCAATGAAGATCGCAAGAGGAGGAACCATAAGAACAACTGCGGAAGCCGCAATAGCACCCTGTCTTGCAATACCGGCAGCAGCGATCTGCTGAACGACCGTCGGGATAGTTTTGAGTGCCTCATCATAAACGAGGTTGCCGCCGGTCGAGTTCCATGCAGCCTGGAACTGGAAGATGATAATTGTCATAATAGCAGGCTTTGAGTTAGGCATTACGATGCCCCAGCATATACGCATAAGACCTGCACCGTCCACCTTAGCCGCTTCGATCATAGCGTCAGGTATCTGACCAACGCTCTGGATCATAAGGAACAGACCCATTGATGTTGAAATAAGCGGAAGGATAAGAGCGGAATATGTATTGATCATACCGAGCTGAGCCATTACAATATACTGCATGATATATGTAACTGTGCTGTTGAAAAGAAGTGCAATAACTACTATCTTATTGAGGAGCTTAACGCCCGGGAATTTGCACTTTGCAAGAATGAACGAAGCCATACAAACAAAGATAACATGAAGAAGAGTAGCTGCAACTGTAACGAAGATACTGTTGAAAACGTTTCTTGAGAATGGAACCCATGAGTTGTTGGCAACAGTAAAGAGGTCCTTGAAGTTGTCGCCTGTCGGATTGATAGCATAAAGATGAGGCGGCATAATGAAGATTTCCTGAACCGGCTTAAGAGATGTAACGACTGCGATATAAATAGGAGCAATCATAAACAAACCTAAGAATGTAAGGAGCAGGAATATGCCAATATCATTTACCCATGATTTTCCGACACGCTTATTGGAACCCTTTGAGCGTTCCATTTTTCTGTGTTCTTTTTCACGGCGCTTTCTGAGGGCTTCGAGAGCAGCGGCATTTTCAGCCTCTCTCTGAGCAGCCAGCTCAGAAGGTTTCAATTCTTTTTTAGCCATTATGATCTCACCCCTAACTTAGTTCATATACTTGCCGAGCACCTTGCTTATGAGCTTGTTGCACAGCAGCATTGCGATGAACAATACAAAGCATATTGCTGAAGCGTAGCCCATTTCGTAACGAACCCAGCCGTAGTCGAATGCGTGAGTCATAATAGTATGAACCTTATAGTCTGTTGACGGGAAACCTGCAAGGCTTCTGCCGACAATATCAACTGTGAATGAAGAAACGATCTGCATTACGGCAGCGAACATAAGCTGCGGACCCATTGAAGGGATAGTAATGTAAATAAGCTCCTGAGTACGGTTCTTGATACCTTCGATCGCGCCTGCCTCGTACATAGACTTATCGATACCCTGGAAACCTGCACGGAGAGCAAGGAAGCCGGCACCCATTGAGACCCAGAGCTGAACTACGATAACGCAAGGGAGAACGTAGTTAGCGTCTGTGAGCCACTGGATAGCACCTGTTGTAAAGCCCATTGACTGGAGGAAAGCGTTAAGGTAACCGTAGGAGTCACCTGAGAAGATGAGCTGCCATACGAAGTAGATGTTACCTGCCATAGAAGGCGCATAGAAAATAAGTGTAAATACTGTTTTAAGCACAGGGTGAAGCTCATTGATAAGCCATGCGAGCAGGAAGCTGAGAACATAGCTGAGAGGACCTGTGAAAAGTGCGAAGATAAGTGTTGTTCTGATAGACTTGATGAAAACATCGTCTTCGAGGAACATGGTGTAAAAGTTCTGCATACCGATAAATTTCGGTGGGAAATGAGCCATATCAAAGTCTGTAAAGCCCATTGGCAGTGACATTACAACCGGAATTACTGTAAAAACGAAGAAGAAGATCATAAATGGGAAAAGCATATAGTAACAAACACGGTTACGTTTCATTTCGTGAAGTGTATACTGTAAATTTTCCTTAAAAGTATGCTTCTGTTCATTTCTCAGCAAAATTTCTTTTTTCTGAGTTTGTTCAGCCAAAGGTAACCCCTCCATTCTTTAAGTATCCAAGCCGAGATTCTGACGTTTTCTTGTGATTTCGTTGTTAATATCAATGTTATAGAGTCTGAGAGTTTCTCTTGGATTATCCTTATCATTAACAACCGCACGGAAAGCGTTCATAATACTTCTTGTAACAACGTAAGAGGAAGGAATGATCGGGATCTCTTCCAGCTGGTTCATCTGATCCATGATCTTTTCGAGGTCGCTCTTAGACCAGTTAAGCTTCTGAAGAGCTTCAATGTTTGCACATTCAACACGACCGAGAGGACCCATAACACCTTCAACGTTCTGTGAATATTCAACCATTGTATCTGTTTCAGTAAACCACTTGATAAATGTCCAAGCTGCGTCAACGTTCTTGCAGTCCTTGAGGATTATAGCACCCGAACCGTTGGAGTTTGCGGCATTTGAGATAGTACCGTCTTCCTGAACAGTACCGGGAACAGGAGCGAAGTCCCAGAGTCCCTTGATTTCAGGAGCAGCAGTATTGAGCTGATTGTAGAATGTGCAGTAGTTCTGGATTACGATAGGAGCTTCACCGGTTCTGAAACGTGTGAAAGCATCGTATGTCTGGTCAAACTTATAGACATTATAGAAGTCTGTCCAAGTAGCAAATGCGTCAACAGCAGCCTGGCTGTCGAAGTTTGTAGCCGTCTGGTCGTCATTATAATAGTTCGTACCTGACTGGAGCATAAGGAGAGCGAATGTATGACCTGATTCTGTAGCAGGAGAAACCGCAGTACCGTTTACGTTGCCCGGAAGAACAAGACCCGGCTGCATATAGTTTCTCTGAAGAGCAGGAAGAATATCAATAAGCTCATCCCATGTTGCAGGAGGATTAGCGATACCAACCTCCGCAAGCATATCCTTACGATAGAACATCATAGGGAATGTCTGAGTAAGAGGAACACCGTAGACCTTACCGTCATAAGTATACATAACAGTAGCGTTCTCCTGGAAACGTGACTTAACTTCATCAAATCCGTCAAGATCACTTACAGGATTAAGAAGTCCTCTGATAGCGAGGTTTACCGGGAATTCGCCGCCGATAAAGAGTGCAACGTCAGGACCCTTGCCTGCGAGAACGGCTTCCATAATAGTACCCTGTACAAGGTTGATAGAAACATCAATACCATATTCTGTGCTGAACTGAGAGTCTGTCATCTGCTTGATAACGTTTGTCTGGTCACGTCCGATACCGACCCAAACGTTAATGGAATCAGCAGTTACATCGGAAAGAACAGTATAATCTTCAAAGAATGAGCCCCAGAGAGCCTGGCAGCTGAAAGCAAAGTTCTTGAAGAAATTCTTCTTAACAGATGTAAATTCCGATGAAGCAGGGCTGAGTTCAATATAGTCTATCTCAAGCGGCTGACTTCTGTAAGTACGCATCCATGAGGATACGGCAGTTACATTATCCTTGATACCGCTGCTGGAGATATAATCAGGAATTTTATTTGGCTTCTTGATACATTTTTCAAGAACATCTGCAAGACGGTCAAGAGCAGAAGCTTCTGTACCTTCAACGCCCGCAAGATCTTCAATTATAGCACGTTCTTCTCTGAGCTGATCTGCGAGATCCCGGAACACATCGAGAAGTTCAGGGATCTCCTTATGTACATAGTAATCTGTGTACTTATCGGGAGAAGGACCTGTTATCATAAGTATCTGCATATAGTACTGGTTAGCAACATAAACGATGTTGTCCAGACGGCGCATAGATTCGCCTATCTCACCCGGAATACATTCCAAAGTGAGTTCATGCTTGCCTGCATCGAGATAAAGGTAAGCAGGGTCGCCGTTATCGTCCTCAGGAACGACTGAGATCCAGTCATCATCATAGTAGAACTTTATCTGAGCAAAGGCATCAGACGGAACTTCACCGTCAATATAAAGACGGCGGTTGGAATAAAGACCTCTGAGTTCGTTCTGACGAGCCTTGATATTTACTTTATAGTATCCTGCAGTTTCAACATCAAGTTCCCAAGTAATTGACTGACCTGAGTTATCCCAAGTACCGTCACCGACAGTATTGTAGCGCTGTTTTGTCGGGTGGGAAGGTTCTGTGAGGTAGTTGCCTCTGTCATATGTAGGGAACAAAGTCTGTGAGTTTGTATAAGAGTAAGCTTCGCCCTGAACCTTGATCGTTTCAGCATTTGCGTTAGCGGAAAGCTCGCTGTCGGAAGGCTTTGCATACGCAGAATAACCCTCTTCATTATAAAGCTTCACATACTCGATAGCGATCATCGCACGTTCAGACTGAAGTGAGATAGTGTGCTTACCCTCTGTCAAAGCAAAAAGAAGCGGTTCATTAAAAAGACCGTCCTCATCTTTAAATGAAGTTTTCGTCCACATTGGATCTTCGACCTGCGGAGGACGAATTTCATTGTCTTTAGAGTCGACGGAAATCGGGTATTTATTAGTCCACATACGTGGAATATTTACACGGGCAGCGGAATCAAACGGTGATTCGCCGTCAAGAAGAACAGACACTTCGGAAGTGCTTGTGCTTCCAACTATCTGATAATAGGACATTTCGATGCTGTAAGCACCTGTTTTGGGAACATCGACCTCAAAATCGACTTTACCTTCCTCATTTGACCAGATGATTACATTATCTTTTCCCTCATAGCTGCCGACATCGACCTGTGCGTCGTCAGATGCACCTACATATGAGAAATAAACTTCCTCATCGGGGCGAGCCATATCAGAGATCTCGTCATAGTAATCGCTGTAAGTTTTCTGTTTAACGAATAGAGCTGTTTCGGAGGAATCGTCGGAGCTTGACTCTACGGTAACTGCCGCAGAATCATCTGCTGCGCCTGTATCTTCATCAGCAAAGGCTACATTTGCTGAGAACAGAGGGACGCTGACAAGCACAGCAAGAAGTGCTGACAAAATTCTCCTTGAATTTGTTTTTCTCGACAACAGATAGACCACCTTTCATTTAAACTTGCAAATATCTGTATTGTCTAACTCAGCTACAGGATACAGGAATGTGTATACTTTATGTTAAATGAACAAAAATTATGTACACATTAGCTGAAATTATATTGAGTTGTATATTAATTATATCAATTTGCATAAGCCTTGTCAAGCAAAAACTATCCATTTTGTTTATTATTCTGCCTTTGTTCATAAAAACATTAATATCTTAAACGTTTTTATTAACTAAAACGTTTTAGTTAATTAGTTAAAATGTTTAAAAAGTGTTGTTTTATGTGGATTTAGCATATAATTAACAAATCTCTTTTGTGCAACATTAATCAACACATGAAGCCCGAATAATCGTTAAAAAGCACAAAAAGACAACAACACAAAAAAGACGCTGCCCGTTCTGCATCCGGACAGCGTCTTGGATATTTGATGTTAGAATAACGTTTATCAAACCAGTTAAACACCGAAATGTATTAATCAGTAATCAAAAGTTATACTTTCATGAAGCTTTGCGCCAAACAGCACACCGTCTGAAACGGTATGTAATTAGCCTCTCTTCTTAGCAACTACAGCAGCAGCAGCGAGTGCAACTGGGATAACTGCGAGAGCGATTGGAGCGTTACCTGTAGCTGGGTTATCATCAGCAGGAGCTTCGTCAGCAGGAGCTTCGTCAGCTGGTTCTTCATCATCAGCAGGAACGTCTTCGTCAGCTGGTTCTTCATCAGCAGCGTCGTCAGCAATTTCTTCATCGGAAGCTTCGTCATCAGTGATAACGTCTTCTTCAGCGTCTGTGCCTTCGCCGGAGTTTACATCGTCAGATTCTGTGTTGCCGTATACAACGTCCATAGAATCCCAGTACCATGTAGAGGATGTAGCGAGCTGCATCTTCTGGAGGTATGTTACGTATGTGTTAACATTTGCACCACCTGTTACATCTTCCCAGTTGAAGGAGAGGGATGTTGCAGCGTAGTCAAATACTTCTGTGTTGTTGAGGCTCATAGAGAGTGAACCGTTGATTACGAGAGCGCCGGAGAAGAGGTTGTAACCAGTCCAGTCATAACCAGCATATACGTATGAAGAAGCTTCATCACCGTAGAGGTTGTAGAGGTGCTGACCGAATGCTGTGTACTTCTTATCGCCGTTGTCATCGTACTTACCATCTTTGTCAACGCCCTTAGCAGCTGTGTTGAATGTGAATGTAACATCATCGAAGTTAGCAATTACATCGTTGAGAACTGCAGCAACGTTTACATAAGACTTGCCGTTTTCACGGAGGTTGTACTGGTCATCCTGGAGGTAAGCAATGATGTTGGATACGTTACCAAGAACATTCTTGCCTTCTGTATAAACTGTGCCCCAAACTGTTGGGTTAGCTGTTGCGCTGCTGTCAGCAGATGTTGTGTTGGATGAAGTCTTCATTGGGTACTGTGCATCGATAGCAGAAGAAGCAGATGTGTAAGCTGTAAGTGTTGTAGCCATAGGAACTACTGTTGTACCAGCATCTGCAGATACTGTGAAGCCGCCAGCGAGGAGGTCCTTGTTAGCGTTGTCTGTCCAGCCTGTATCAGCGTGAGATACAACAGCTGTAACTGTGATGTATGTGTTACCAGCAACGATACCTGTTGAAGCAGATGTTGTTACAGGGATTGTGATCTTGCCGTTGTCATCAACCCAGTTGGAAGCGTTGAGTGACCATGTAGCGGACTTAGATGTTACTACGAAGCTGAATGCATCAGACTTAGCGCCTGTTGTATCATCGAAGTTGTAACCTGTGATTGTGTATGTTGTGTTACCATAACCAAGGTTAGCACCCTTAAGGTTTGTGAATGTTGGAGCCTGAAGAACAACAGATGTTGCTGTTGTTGTATCGAGCTTGCTAACTGTTGCTGTGATTGTAGCAGAACCAGTTGACTTGTAAACTGTGTTTACGAGATTGTAGTGAAGTGTGTTAGTATCAGCGGATACTGTTGTAGCCATTGCAGATACAGCTACTGCGCATGCTGCTACTGCAGCGATTGTCTTTTTCATGTTCATGAAAAATTCCTCCTTGTTTTGTTTTCATTTTTTCTTTATTTATTTCCAAATATAAAATGGAAATCAATATGAATGTTGCGATCTGCGGACTTAAGCGTTTACGCCTTCCGTATATCACGCTATTATTCTATCATTCCGACGCCAAAGTGTCAATGTACATCTGCGCCAAATTTTCAGCTTCTTTTTCATTTATCGTGTACAGTTTTCACTAAAAACCACAACTTTAAAATAAAAAAATGCTAAAAACCTGTTACAGATATGATACTTTAGTAACGATTTTGTAATAACTGCGTGATAACCGCATGATGTGAAAATGAATTTTCTGCATTCATTCCACCCGACTATTATAACACCTCATTATGCGTTTGTCAAGGAAATTTATTCCGACATACGCTTTATTGCGGCATTTGCATCGGCATAGACCCTTTCCTTATCGAGAGTAACGAACTCACCGTTTTCATAAAGGATCTTACCATTGCACATAGTAAGCTTCACATTTGATTTAGAGCCGCTGTAAACGATGTTTTTGACGATATTGTTCAAAGGCTGCATATTGGGCGTATCGAGATCAATAACGATAAGGTCAGCCTTTTTGCCCTTTTCAAGAGTATCGCAGTCGTCAAGTCCCATAGTCTTTGCACCGCCGACAGCCGCCATTTCGAGCACCTTGTCCGCAGGCATTGCAGCCGCGTCATCAAGCTTCAGCTTCTGGAGCACCGTCGCAAGATACATCTCACGGAACATATCGAGAGCATTGTTGCTTGCAGGGCCGTCCGTACCGACAGAAAGCTTTATTCCCATATCAGCCATTCTGCACAAAGGTGCGATACCGCTGGCAAGCTTTGAATTTGAGCCGGGGTTTGTTACCGCCCATAGTCCTCTTCTCTTAAAAATATCAAGGTCATTATCGCTCATATGAACGCAGTGGAAACCGCCGCCGCCGTATTCAAACATTCCAAGGCTCTCCATAAGCTCGGTAGGGGTCATACCGTTATGACGTTCTTTACAGCCCTGAACCTCGGAAGCCGTTTCGGAGTTATGGGTATAAACGGGAGCCTTGTATTTGTGCGAAAGCTCCGCAATGCCCTTCATTACAGAAACATCTGTGGTATATTCGGCATGAAAACCGAGACGGTAGCTTACAAATTCGCTGTGATCCCTGAATTTGTTATATAATGTATCGAGCTTTGTCAGTGCCGCATCGCATTCGTCCGCACCGCCCGCAACCGAACCGCACATTACAGTGCGGAAACCTGTTTCGTCAGCCGCCTTTGCCATACAGTCAGGCTCAAAATACATATCGAAGCAGGCTGTTATGCCGCTTGTGAGATATTCCGCAAAAGCCAGCTTTGAAAGGCAGTAAATATCCTCCCCCGTAAGCTTTGCCTCCATAGGGAACACCTGCTTGAAAAGCCAGTCATTCAGCGGCATATCGTCGGCATAGGAGCGGAGAAACGTCATTGCCGAATGGGTGTGCGCATTTTTAAAGGACGGCATAATTAGGTTGCCGTTAAGGTTTATCTCACGTTCAAATTTAACGTCCTTCGGAGCATTTTCCTCTGCTCCCGCATATGAGATGATATTTCCGTCAGTGTGGACTTCTCCCCACCTTATCTCCGTGTCCGCCATAGTCAGAATACGGCAGTTGTAAAATCTTACAGCCATTATATATCCTCCGTTTGTGCGTTATTTTTATTTTTTTATTTTTTTATTTTTTTATTTGACCGCGCCCAAAATCGGTGCAAAGCTCAGGCTAAGTCCTCGCGGTGCTTTGGCAGACGCTGTAAAACAGTGCATTATCGCCTTATTTTTTCGCCGCCGCAGGAATACTCTCACCGAACGGCGGACGGCATATACCCTTTTCCGTAATTATCGCCGTTATAAGATCAGCGTCGGTAACATCAAAGGACGGGTTATAGCATTTCACCCCGTCGGGAGCGGTGGGCTCTTTGAAAAACATAGTCTTTATCTCGTCGGGACTGCGCTGTTCAATGCGTATCTCACCGCCGTTTTTACAGCGGAGATCTATGGTCGAAGTCGGACAGAACACATAAAAAGGTATGCCGTAGTGCTTAGCCAGTACCGCCGCACCGCTCGTACCTATTTTATTAGCCGTGTCACCGTTTGCCGCAACTCTGTCACAGCCGACAAAAACAGCGTTTATTTTTCCCTGCTTCATTACCGTGGACGCCATATTGTCGCAGATAAGCGTAACATCTATCCCCGCATTGTAAAGCTCATAGGCAGTAAGACGTGCTCCCTGCAAAAGAGGACGTGTTTCGTCGCAGTAAACGTGAAGATCATAGCCTTTCTCCTTACCGAGAAAAAGAGTACCCAGACCCGTGCCGTAAAGCGAGGTCGCCAGAGGACCCGCATTGCAGTGAGTAAGTATGCCGTCCCCGTCCTTAACAAGAGTAAGACCGTATTCGGAGATAGCCCTGCACATAGCAATGTCCTCGTCCTGAATTTTCTCCGCCTCGGCTTTCAGAAGAGGTATTATCTCCTCAACATCTTTTTCGCCGTTGTCAATGACCACCCTTTCCATACGGTCAAGAGCGTGTCTGAGATTTACCGCCGTAGGACGTGCGGAATCAAGATAGTCCTTATTAAGCTTGAAATTCGCATAAAAAGTGCGGTAGTTGTCCGCAGGAAGCCCCAGCGAAATAACATACATACCGTAAGCCGCACATATCCCGATAGCGGGAGCACCCCT
>ENA-ORPK01001343-ORPK01001343.1-human-gut-metagenome-genome-assembly--contig:-NODE-1343-length-19685-cov-4.973917_pt1 | contig 19685 bp, 20 predicted proteins | sample MGYA00242139_ERZ509068 | MGnify/ENA primary metagenome ERZ509068 (study PRJEB26280, sample SAMEA2338687) | human gut metagenome | biome: human gut; feature: human-associated habitat; material: faeces... | reverse complement strand
CCCTCCGGCAAAAGCTCTTTTAATGTATATACCTTATATTCTGTCTCACTTTTTGCCACGATGATCTCAAAATCAGGCTCACAGAATTCCATCATAACCTGCCTGCAGACACCGCATGGCGCAGCATAATCATGCTCGCCTTCTTTACCGCCCGTGATCGCGATCGCGGCAAATTCCAGTTGTCCTTCGCTAACTGCTTTGAAGATCGCTGTCCGCTCCGCGCAGTTGCTCGGTCCATACGCCGCATTTTCGATATTACAGCCACTGTAAATCTTTCCATCTTTTGTCATAAGGGCTGCGCCGACCTGAAAATGTGAATACGGCGAATAGGAAAAAGTCCGCGCGGTTAACGCCTGTGCAATCAGCTGTCTGATTTTTTCTGTCTCTAACATATTATACCTCACCAAACCGGATCACACTCTCCGTTACCAGCTTTTTGAATTTCGGTGCTGCTTCATTTGCCGCTTCCTGTACTTCCTTATGGGAAAGCGGTACTTTGGAAATGCCCGCCGCCGGATTGCAGACACAGGAAATGCCGCATACACGCATTCCAAAGTGGACTGCGGCGATCGCTTCCACAGCGGTGGACATACCGACTGCATCCGCGCCCAGAATACCTGACATCTTTACCTCTGCAGGTGTTTCATAGGAAGGACCTGTAAACTGAATATAAACGCCCTCCTGCAGCAGGATCTGTTGTTCTTTTGCCACGCTGCGGATCACATCGGAAAGCGCCGGATCATATACATGACTCATATCCGGGAATCTGACACCCGGCTCTAAATTTGGTCCGATCAGCGGATTCGGTACAAAAGTCGCGATATGATCTGTGATCAGCATCAGATCTCCTGCATGAAATGCCGGATTGATCCCACCGGATGCATTGGTCAGAAACAGGATCTTCGCGCCCAGAAGCTGCATCAGCCGTGTTGGCAGCACAACATCCGAGATCGGATAGCCTTCATAATAGTGGACACGTCCTTTCATACAGACAACCGGAACCGTTCCGACATATCCAAAGATAAATTTGCCTGCATGCCCCGGAACCGTAGATACCGGAAATCCCTTGATCTCCTTATAGTCGATCTCCGCTTCCACCTGAATGCCATCTGCATAATCCCCCAGACCGGAACCAAGTACGATCGCTACCTGTGGCACAAAATCTGTCTTTTCCCTGACAGAGCAAAGACATTTCTGTAATTTTTCAGATACCTCATTCCTCATAGCCTTCCTCCTGTTCTTCATAAGCCTTTACGTATACATAGTTTTCATTACTTCGTTTCATCGTTTCGTGGAATAACATGGCACGCAGCAGATCTTCTCCGCCCGTATCCGCCACGATCATATGCATGGAAAGTGCCTGCTCCACATCTGTGATCGTCAGATCATCGAGGAATACTTCTTCTCCTGTCCGCAGCATATTGGACGGGATCAGCAGATAACTGCCCAGCTCTCTTCCGTTTTTCCGTTCTTCCTGTAATTGTGCGATCAGATCCTGCGCTGTGATCAGCCCGGAAACCGTGATCGTTTCCCCAAAGAAATCATTGCGGATCTGCTTCACATAGATCCGAAGTCCCGGAAATGCCTCCATTGTCTGCGCTGCAATTTTGGAAAGCATCGGTGCTGCCAATTTCCCCGTTGCGATCGTGATCGTCTGCAAAAGTGACTGTTTCAGTTGCTCATAGGTATCTTCCGCAATCTGCCTGTGCAGTGCTTCTTCAAACTCCGTCCATAAAAGGCGCATCATACCGACACCGTTTTCCAGCTGGATATAGCCATCGTAGCGTTCCTCCTCCGGGAAATCACGCTCCGCTAAAATATACCATTCATCACTGGCATGGATAAAATGCAGTCCGTATTTTTCATAAAAGCCCTGCTGATAGCTTTCGATCAGATCAATGACTGCTCCCGCCTCTTCCTTTGTATACAGATCTAGCTTCGGCAGATCATCACGGTACTTTGTAATTCCCGCCGGAACCGCGGAAACGCTGCGCATAAAAGGCAGATATTTACTTAAATCTTCGATCGTACGGCGCAGATGCTCCCCGTCATTGATATTCTTACAGCAGACGATCTGTCCGTTCATTTCCACATGTCCTTCATACAGCTTGTCAATGAACTTCAGCTTGTCCCCCGCAAACCGGTTATGGAGCAGCTTACAGCGCAGCTCCGGTTCCGTAGACTGGACAGAAATATTGATTGGCGCAAGCTGCATCTTGATGATCCTGTCAATGTCCTTTTCCGTCATATTGGTCAGCGTGATATAATTGCCCTGTAAGAAAGAAAGACGGGAATCGTCATCCTTAAAATACAGTGTATCACGCATGCCCGGCGGCATCTGGTCGATAAAGCAGAACAGACATTTATTGCTGCAGCTTTTGTACTCGCTCATCAGATCATTTTCAAATTCCAGCCCCAGATCATCATCATAGTCTTTTTCTATTTCAAGCTCCCATTCCTCGCCGTAGGGCTTACGGATCAGTACGACCACATATTCGTCTTTGATCATATAGCGGTAATCAAAAACATCCTCGATCGGTTCGTCATTAATGGAAAGCAGTACATCTCCCGGCTCGATCTCCATTTCTTCGGCAATAGAGCCCGGCTGCACTTTACTGATTATATGTTCACATTTGTTTTTCTTCATTCTGACTGTCTTTCATATTGCTTATTTTCCTGTTGCAGAATTTATCTGCTCTGCGCTGATTATAACAAGAAACAGGGTATGATTCAAGTGCAGAGCACTCGCCTTCATACCCTATCCCGTGTTAAATAATAATGCAAACCAGTCCGCCGTTTGTGTCATTGACGATCTTCTGCATGCTGTCCTGTAATTTCAACTGGCTTTCTTCTCCGATCATTGCAATTTTGGTTGTAATACCGTCCTGTACCATCTGTTCCACTGTTTTGCCAAAAATATTTGTATCCCAGATACCGTCAGATGCTTCATTCTGTCCGATATACCCGATCAGATCCTCTGCCTGTTCCTTGGTACCGACGATCGGTGCGATTTCCGTCTCGATATTGGCACGGATCATATGGATTGATGGGCTCTTTGCCTTGATCTTGACACCATATTTGCTGCCATGACGGATAACCTCCGGTGCTTCCAGCTCAATCTCGCTGCGTTCCGGTGTTACCACACCATATCCCTTCTGTCTTACCTGATCGATCGCCTGCAATACCTTCTTATATTCCTTCTGCATTTTAGAAGCTTCTTCGAGATAGTCCAAAAGCTCATATTCGCTTTCCACCGGCTGTCCGAGCAGGTCACTCAGCATTTCATAATAGTAGCTTTCATCAATATCCAGATAGCATTTGACACTGCCATCTGCCAGATTGATCCCATCCATCCTCGTCTTTTTCACATAAGTGTCAGAAAGCATGATCGGATGCTCCATGATATCCCGCATATAGGAATAAGCCGGCATAAACTGGCGGATCTCCTGCAGTACACTTTCTTTCAGCGGATGCTCTGCAGGCAGCATTTCCACCCATTTTGGCATATAAAATTCCATACAGCTGATCGGAAATTCCAGCAGGATATTTTCCATGATCCTATTGATATCTTCTTTTTTCAGCTGCGTGCAGTTAACCGGAAGAACCGTTACCTGATACTTTAAGGACAACGCCTCTGCATACTGCTTCGTTTCTTCCGCAAGCGGTCTTTCACTGTTTAATAGTACCAGAAACGGCTTGTGAAGCTCCGAAAGCTGCTTCAGTGTTTTTTCCAGCGCCGGTTCATAATTAGCCGGTGGGATATCGGAAAAGCTGCCATCTGTCGTGATCACGATCCCGATCGTGGAATGATCATGAATGACCTTATATGTACCAAGCTCAGCCGCCTGTGTAAACGGGATCTCATAGTCATACCACGGCGTTTTTACCATGCGCTCCGCATCTTCTTCCATATGACCGACCGCACCATCCACCATATAACCGACACAGTCGATCAGCCTTGTTTTTACCGTCACATCGCCGATCGTGATCTGTGCTGCCTCACTCGGGATAAACTTTGGCTCTGTCGTTGTGATCGTCTTACCGGTTCCACTCTGCGGCAGTTCATCCACCGCCTGTTTTTTACTGTATTCCTCTGTCATATGCGGCAGAACGCACACATCCATAAATCGTTTGATAAAGGTGGATTTTCCCGTTCTGACCGGTCCGACCACACCAATATAGATCTCGCCATTTGTTCTTGCCTGCATATCTTTGTATACATCAAATTCCGAATTTTCTGTTTTCATATTCTCTGCCCCCGCTTTTGTTTGTATCATGTATATGGGGGCAGGTTCCAAAATATGAATGAAATTTCCTATTACACAGAAACGAGATACACTCTGCGAATCTTGTTCTGATTAGCGGTCGTCAAATGCGCCGCATAAATGCGTGCATTTTCCTCGTCGCATAACAAAAAGTCCCAAAAATATACATTTCCGGGACTTTTCCTTACTATACTATATGCTTATCAGCTTTCGCTTACTGATTAGACAATACCCTGAGCCTTCATAGCAGCTTCTAAGGTGTCCGCAGATTTGCAGGGGTTTTGAGGTCGGTTGTATATCACGTGTATAGAGTGATTGTCGGAGAATTTCGATGAATGAATATTTATACTATATATCAACTCACATTCACGACATTTCTTCATTGCCTGTATCAATTATATGCTTCTCCAAAAATATCTCAGATTTGATTAAATGAGTTTTCCACAAGATTAATTACTTGTTGATATTCATTTAGACTTGCTCTCATTTGTCTAAATAAGTCTTCAGTAAAAATAAGTGGAGTTTTATCTATCTCACCAATAAAAACTTCTCTATCTGCATGCTCATTACTACGCATTGCATGTCCCAATGCATTTCTATACTTAATAATTTCATTATAATATACTTCTGCAAATTTTTTATATTTTTCGTCTATTGCCAAGCCATACTCATCAACTAAAATTTTAATTACCCTTCCAACCAAGCGAGCCTTTTTATATGAATCCAAAAAATAGTCTGGCGCACTAATAATTGCCTTTAATGCTTCTGGATTACTTTCAATTTCATCTATTTTTCTTATATACTCGTTTTTTGCTGGCACTATGAGTTTATTTTTGGTATATTCATTCAAACTCCTAATTTGAGCCTGTGAAAACTTATTAGCTGCAAGAACTAGTATATTTTGCATTTGATTTTCAAAACCACTAGCATTATCCAATACCACTCCTCGCAAATTGACAATATCCTGCATTCGTCTAACCACTTTATCTACTACTTTTTGTAGCTTAGGAAATAATTCTTCTCTTTTTCTATCCGAAAAATAAATCCCATCAACAGGTTCAATATTCATTCCTTTTTCATCAATATTATAAAGCGCCTTAACCATTTTATTATAATTGCCAGAATAGAATACTACATCTGTATAAATATCAAATTGACGCAATTTCTTTATTAATATATTACCCATGGTTCCCCTAAGTTCATAATCCATAAGAATTAAATCATACTCTTTTTTTAATTCTTCTTCAGCATCTCCCTCGTCACCTTTTTTCCAAGTAATAATGGGTACAAGATTATGACTTTCTATTATCTTTTTCATACTTCTTTCTGAAGAAGGTATCCAACCCATTTCGTCTTCAAACCATAAAACTTTAAAGTTTACATTCATCTTTTGATCCTCACTATTAATTCAAAGCCTACTTGACATTGTTGATTTATCTCAACATGTCCATTCATGTCTTCAACCAGTAATTTAACATGATTTAGTCCAATTCCATTTCCTCCTTGCACCTTGGTAGTTGTCATTCCCAAATCAAAAATCGAATAAGGGTCTTCTATCAATGGATCCAAACCTCTACCATTATCAGAAAAATTAATACAGATGCCATTCTCTTCATTGGAAAACTTAATATGCAATATAGATGCAGCGGCCTTTTTTGCATTACTTACAATATTATCAACAATTATACCTACAGACGAAACATCAAATATGCACAAATATTTTTCGTTCGCATCTGAATTAAATTGTATATCTATGCCCTTATATTTTGACATTCCTACATACTGAATGATAAAATCTCTAATATCATTTTCTTCTTCAGTTGACTTTAAATTAAAATTGCCCTTAATAGCATATTCTGAGACCTTATTAATTTTCTGTATATTAATCATAATCTCCGATATATACTGTTGCACTTCTTCATCATCTGCATGCTTTCTGCGGAGAGCATCCATTAAGTCAAGCATACTTCCCTTTGCCCCTTCAGAATATGTTAAACTTAAATGCATCCCACTCAATAAAAATTTCTCGTTCTTATTCACAGCCTGCTCTAAAAAATAATTTTGCTGTTTTCTCAAATTTATTTCTTTATGTGCGGCTTCCAACTTATCTTGTGTATTCTCTAATTCAACGTCCGTTTCTCTTTTTTGTTGTAATATTTTATATGTATCACGCTTTACTTTATCTGCCAACTCTGACAACACTTCATTTTCTGTTTTGTTCGCAATGCTAATAAGCTTCTGTACAGAAGCTTCTATACCGTCAGACTTCTTTTCATTCATCTTCTCTATAAGAGATTTATTATACTCAAATGAAATCAATTCTTTTCTTTTAGTACTACTATAACCAGCAAATTGTTCTAGGATCTTATCTCCTACATCTCTGGGTAAGAGTCCCTGCTCTACCCCTTGTTCATAATCTTGTTTTTCTGGGTCTCCCCAATCTATTACATCAACAACATACTTTTCCAATGTTCTAAGAACTCTTCTTGTAAAAAAGTCATAAAATTTATTCACGGTATCATTTAGGACAAAACCGCCATCCCGACTTGTGGTTTCCATAAACTCATCATTTTCACCTAATATCAATATTCTTCCTATAATATCTCGTGTTCCTAGGTAACGATTTCGTCCCTGGCTTTTTCTCCTATCTATATAAAACAAATCTTCTCCCGGTTCACCATAAGGGTATATTCTAAAACCATTCTTATATACCATTACAGACCCATAGTTAACAGGAGTTATTCCCATAACAAGCGAAAAATTATATTTTGCACTTCTGTTTAGATAAAGTAATTTAAACTTGATATTTTTTAATTCAATATATTTATAATTTTTTTCCTCAAATTTGAAAATGAACTCTCCTCTATCCCATAGTTCAGTTTTTATAGTCTGGCCATCTTCCGAAATTTCCACTTCTATATTAGTTGTTTTTAATCCTAATTTTTCAATGATATCATTTTTTATTTTTCCATTTACCTTTTCATTATCTCTCTTCACTCCACGATCTGCGTTCAATTCGCTTGCAACACTTAAATAAATTTCAAATATATCATCAGCCAAATCATTTTCAGGATTAATTAATTTCATTAATGCCCGTTTTAATGCAAGAAAATCTGCTCTCTTCCACGGTTCTCTCAATTCACAAATTTCAAGCACCGTTCCCTGCTCAAAACCATCTGATTGTTCCGTAAAATAAGGAACCTTTACTTCCTTTATTTCACGTTCATCATTAATTTCAAATTTACTCCAATCTATACATAAACAATTAATATTTTCATCGTCTTTTGTTTTTGATTTTAAATTTACCTTTGCTCCCAAACGGTCACACGAAAATCTTCCTACCCCTTTTGCTCCCGCTGTCTCCCTTTTAAAATGTTCTCTATAATCTTTTTTGTCTGTATTTTTATTTAAAACCTCTTTTCTATTTTCTTTCTTTTTTTCTGAATAGGCAATAAAAAGCCATTTATCCCTTATGTCAGGCAAATCCATTCCTTTACCATCATCTTTAATGATTAGCTTAGAATTTAATGTATTTACATTTTCAAATATAATATCTACTCGCTTAGCCCCTGCATCATATGCATTCTTTACCAGTTCAAATACTGCTATGTATTTATCATTTATTAAATCTTTACCAATAATACTTTTTAATGCCGTACTAACTCTAAATTGTAGATTTTTTCGATTCTGTAATTCCATTTTTCATCATCTCCTTTAAAGCATTTCCTATTTGTTCTGCGAATAAAGGTGGAACGGCATTTCCAACTTGTGTACAACGAGGCACTTCTATTTTTCTTAACTGACCACCCGTAGTATATTTTCCTTTAAATTGAAAGCTATCTGGAAAACTTTGTATTCGCGCCGATTCTCGCACAGTCAATATTCTAGGTTCACAATAATGAACAAAATCATCCGGATGCGCTGTAACAGTTGGTGCCGCTTTACTTTCATCTAAAACTGTAACCCCCCGTTTTCTTAAGTTTTTAATCAAATTATCTTTTGGTGTTACCCGTTTTAACTTGGGACACTTTTGTAGCATTTCCTCATTCATTCGCTTAGTTTCTTCAGAATGTTTAGCAAATCTATGACTATCTGCTACGCATCCTTCCATATTATCCAAGCCTTTTCTCATCAGTTTTTGATAATTACTTTGTATCTCTCCATAAACGCCAGACTCATAATTCTTAAAATCCGGCGTCGGTAATGTTCCATTTACTTTTAACAAATCCCCAATGGCCTCTCCCACTGATACCTTTTCATTTAGCCCCTTCTTTTTCAAAAAATGTTTTTTTCTCTTATAAAGTATATCAAAAAACATTTCTGGTTTTCCTTGTAAAACACCAACCATAATATAACGCTTTCTGGTCTGCGGTACTCCAAATTCCGAGATATCTATCATTTTACCCTCTACACTATATCCCAGTTTTTCCAATTTTCCCTTCAAAATCAGTGAGTAAGGAACACCCTTTTTTTCATTTTCGTCTTTGAAACCAATTGTAAATCCCTGAACATTTTCAAAAACTAAAAATTTAGGTTTCACAATACTTATAAATTCTATATATGAATCGCTCAGTGTGTTTCGAATATCATTCTTCTTACGCTGTCCCGCCATAGAAAAGCCTTGGCATGGTGGTCCTCCAACAACCAAAGTAACAGTTCCGGCAAGTTTTTTCAACTCACTTCTGTATTTACTAATTACCTCATTTATATCGTGTTCTGTTTGTGGTAGCCATTCATTCCAACCAAAATGTTGCGTTGTATCAATCAAATTATATTTCAATGTTTCAAAGGCATCTTTACTTTTTTCAATAGCAAATAGGCCTTTCCATCCTGCATTATGCAATCCAAGAGAAAGACCTCCACAACCAGCAAATATATCAATATAACTAAATTGACTCATCCTCAGTACCCACCATCCTCATTTTAATATTCCAACATACTGTGCATACAAACACATATTTGAATAAACTACTATAGGAACCTCTGTTGATAATATCAGCACGCAATTCCATTTACCTAAATTAACCACTCGCATTTTATCCAAATAGGGAAATAACCATTTTTGGTTCCTTTTAAAATCACTTAAAAATAAATTCAATTCAATATTCGTCAAACGAATCTTATCAATTATCTCTATCTCCATCTTTTTTTTATCTTGACAATTTTTTAGAAAAGCTTGCAATTCATTATAATTACGGACATTCGACGTCATATATGCATACATCTCTTTAACTCCTTTTCATAATACATTATAGTATATCCATAATTATAGAATTCTTTCCAACTTATAATGTACTCCAAATAACTCATAGATAAAAAAATTCAATAGCTTAATATATCTCAAATATTGGCAATATTCCTTATATATATCATTATACCTCTATTTCTATATAGCATTCAACAAGTATTTCAATCTGTTCCTTATACTAAACTGAGTTCAATCTCTCATCCCACTCTTTATTGTCTAATCAACACGCAGACATGATACAAAACAGTATCACAACCATTTCTATTATGTACAGTTTTCATTACTCGGATATCTGGGTATGGAAAATTCTCAACCCAAAAACTATCATCAGCTGAAAGTAACGGATAAAGATACTGATGTTCTTTTATGTGCTTGAAATATTTCTCACAAAATTTACTAAAATCGGATACGCTAACATATGATAATATTATATTAAACATATGTCCAACCGTATCATATCTGTAGATTTTGTCTATATGCATATCCAAGTAATGTGTATTTAGACTATCTAAATTTAATGCTTCAATTATAGTTACAGGCAAACCATCTTCTTCAATTAAAATATCAACTTCACCAGCACATTTTCCAACAGACGATATTCCTCTTCTAGTTTGATCTATCACATCATACTTCGCCATTTTTAGTAAATCTCTTATAAAGTCATTTCTTTGATTTTCTGATATTGCAAAATACATAGAATTTGACTGCAGTTTAACACATGCTGACAATAAATCATGCAATATAGTTACTTTACTATTCTTTTTTCTTTTTCTCTCCTTTTCCTTCATTACATTTTCTAAATTATCCCATATTGAGTTAAATTCATTATCAATGTTCTGCTCTTTCTTTTTCAACTCAAAATAATACTTTTTATTAACATCATCCTTTTCAAAGGAACTAAAATATTGCTTTTTCCATTGTCCTATTCTCTTCAAATCTTTTTTTATTTTAGGGTCGAAAATGTCATCTTTAACTTTCTTATACAATTGTACCTCTCCAAGTACCATCCGTATAGCTACACATTGCTTTGAATTTCCCTTTTCTGCCTCATTTTCTAGTTTCTCATATAAGCAATAATATTCCTCAATATTTATATATTTTTCTAATTGCTCCTCAATATATTTTCTCTCTTCTATATATTCCGCTATCTCCTCAACCATAGCCTTTATCATCACATAAATATCCGTACTTTTTCCTATAGGTATTACCTTATATCTATTTCCAATTAGGTCATACAAAAACAAACACGGAATTTCTTTCTCCGATATATTATAATGCATAGTAAATTCCGTAATTGTCTGTGAATATCTTTGTTTCCAATCAATTTTATTATAGCCACCATATAGAAATTCAAATGGGCCGTTATTATCCTCTACACCTCTGCCATTCAGCAACTCAGCAAATGGACACATTACTCCTTCATATGGTTCTTTCCCTGGTATATGAAAAAAAGATGCTTTTTCTCTATCTTTAGGTGCGAAAATACGAATAAAATCTTGTCACCTGTTAAATCATTCAAGGATGCCCAATCTTTTTCTAGTCTTTCATAAAGATTTTGTGCGTCGGAATACCTTGCAATTAAAGATATGATCAAGGCATATCCTTTCGTTTTGGCTTTGGGAATACATCTTCTAAAATATTCACTCAACCCTATATACGTAACTATCATAAACTATTCCCTGTAGTATTTTATCTCTAATCTAAAAATATCTTCGTAATATCCTGATACCGATTCACAACCCGGTAAATCTCCACATACTCTTTTCCAATCTTATATAGCACGGCATAATTCCCGCAAATCACATATTTATAATCCGTTCGGAAGCTAACCCTTTTAGCAAGATCAGCTCCCATATACGGAAATTGCTGTATATTCTCAATTCGAGCGCATATCTCCTGAATGGTCTTTACTGCCATTTCTTCATTATCTTCGGCAATATACTCTCTAATGTTCTTCAAGTCCTCTGCCACAATAGGGTTAATCCGCAATTTCATCATAGGCTATACCCCAACAGATTTCTTCAGTTCATCCAAACTCATCCAGGCACTTTCATCCTCAACAGCTTCTTCTGCTTCCTGCAGTTTCATGAGTAGCTTCTTTTCGGCTTTTTCACGCTCGTAGTCCTCAATATCCATAACCACAAACTTACCTCTACCGTTTTTGGTCAAAAACACGGGTTCTCCAATCTGGCAATTTTTCAACACTTCATTATAATTTCTTAAATCTGATACCGGTAATATATTTGGCATAAAATCAACTTCCTTTCCTACTACAATATAGCTTCTTTACTTATATATTATACGCAGGAAAGCTGTAAAATTCAACGTGAAATTTTACAGCTTTCTTATATTCTTTCTCTGGCAAAGTCCGTAAACCATTATTATCAGCCATATAAAAAACAGATATTACAAACGCTCTGCAATACCTGCTCATTTTAGTTTGTTATTAAATTTATAGCCGACTCCCCATACCGTCTGTATGTAAATTGGCTTGCTGGGATTATCCTCTATCTTTTCCCGTAGGTTACGGATATGGCTCATGACAATGTTGTAATCACCGAAATATGGTTCTTTCCAAACACTATTATATATCTGCTCTTTACTAAACACTCTGCCCGGATTTCTTGCTAATAAATGCAAAATTTCAAATTCAGTAAAGGTCAAATCTATTTCCTGTTTCTGCTTTCTTACCAAACGTTTTTCAACATCTATTTCCAATCCATCGAATCTTAATTCTGTTCTTGCATTTTCTACCACCTGAAATGCCTTCGTTCCTGTACTGACATAAGAAACTATATGGTTTAGTATTTCTTCCTCGCTGTCTTCAAATGTCAGCATTAACATTTTCCCATATATGTACCTCACACTAACATTTTTCAAATAACGTTTAACTTCTGAACCTTGAATTTTCAAGCGACTCAGAAAATAGCCTAGCTTACAAAACCTTTTTTTCGTGCATAATCTCCAATTATAAAAGCAACTGATACTATCAACAGGATAAATACGGATAATATATCCCAAACATCAATCACAGGTTCTCCAATTAATTTTGATAATGTAATATTTATCAAAAGTGTGAACGGAATTGCAAACAAAAATGTAATTCCTGTTGCCAACAGTTTTCGTTCCTTGAGTCGATAATACAGAATATAAATTATCCACAAAAAAACTAGTGTATAAATGGACATAATCGCACCAATGTTGAATACTTCATTGACTTTTATCAAAATACTTAATATGTACATAAATGGTAAAATGAGAATACTAATGGCAACCATCGCTACCAAAACACCTTTTTTCCCTAACAATATAACAGGAAAAGATGCTACCCATGTAATCAAAATAGAACTAAGTGTAATAAGTGACCATGTAAGGGTGCCCGAAATAGCAACATCACATATACAACATACTAGAATACCAATAACCATGGTAATTGTATATATTATTGATATTATAGTATTCTTGTTCATATTATTCTCATCTTTTCGTTTTAATTCAATGAGATTTTCGCTTACTTTTTCTTCGTAATTATTCATTTCTATCCTCTCCCCACTTAATAGTTCATTGACCGTAACATCTAAGATATTGCAAAGTTCCAACATGATAGATGAATCGGGCATACATTTTCCTGTCTCCCATTTGGAAACAGCTCTGTCAGTGATGTTTAACTTTTCTGCTAATTGTGCTTGTGTCAGACATTTTTCTTTTCTGCAACTAGCAATAAACTTTCCTGTATCAATTTGATTCATTACAATATGCCTCCTTTCACGCTACACTTTACAATTTTTATCAGTTTTTGTACACAAACTGTAAGTGGAATTATCAAACTCAACCATAGGTTGGGAGAGGTATTATATTTGATAAATGCCGTTTTCTTCAACAACACCATTTTACCACATGCGCACACACAATTCCATTAAAACCGTTTACTTCGCTTTAACCGATACTTCCCATACCACACATTCTGTGCTGAAAGCTCTACTTAACCATTATGTATCAACGGCTGCTTCTTCAACATCGCCTTCTGCGTCTTCCACACCTGTTCCATAATCGCCTTCACTTCTGCCATATCCTCTTCATAAACATTTCCGGTGCTGTTAACTCTCTTCGCAATCTGATTCAGATTTCCGCTGATTTTTCCAAGTGTTTCGTTATACTGTCTTAGGTAAGAATAATCCACATCATAAACAAATCCCAAAAGTATCAATGTCCTGATATAATCCGAAGCACTCTTCCTCTTAGACAGTTCCACCTTTCTGTCCAGGATATATTTCTCATTATCACTCAAATAAATTTTCAGTTCTTTTTTCCTCGTTCTATTGGCTCTATCCTTTGCCATATCGCTCCATCCTTTCTCATAATTTTAAGGGTTAGGGAATTCTCCCTGAACAATAAATTTGAGCATTTCTTCTTTAAGAGAAATCGCTCATTTTATCGCCTGTGTGGGAACACAGGCAGTGCTTGCTAAGTTAGTTTTTGTCCTTTTCCGAATCTATTGCCTTTTGTTCTTTCTGATCCAGTTCAGCCAAGCGATTCTGCACCATTTCCCGTAAGTTCGGCAATGCACTTCCTATGTTCACTTCTGTTCTTTTCCGCCTTTAGATGGCTTGGTAGATTTCTGCAAATCTTGCTCGGTCAGCAACGATATTTTCCGACAGGCAAATATTCTGAAACCCTAGGCGCTTTACGACTTCTCTGGTAACTTCATCAAAACTTTCCATTGCAGCTTGCTCCTGATACATTCCGTAATGCCCGATTGCTCTGCTGACTTTCTCCCATCCTTCGCTCCAATCAAAAAGCACCGGGCTAACCAACTCTGCATAAATTTCCCGCAGTTCCGCAACGGTCGGCTTGAATTTATTTGTCAGCATATACTGTTGTAGTGCCTTTGATAATATCTGATAGTCCAGATCATGCAACAAGGCGTACCACACATCCAACGCTTGTTCCGTCCCAATAAAATCTTTTCCATGCGAGCCGTCCTGAAGGCTATGTATCAATATGTTAAACTGAATAAATACATAGACAGGGATTTAACAGAATGTCTGGTTTATGAATGAACAAACTCTACGGAGCAGATACATGATAGGTATTCCGATGAAGAAATCAAAACACTCTGGTCGAAGCTATATGAAATCAACAATGTAGATATTATTCTGATTATGATTTATACCGGACTGCGACCAACCGAGCTATTGAAAATCCAGACGGGAAATGTCCATTTAGACGAAAAGTACATGGTAGGTGGCATGAAAACCGAAGCCGGGAAAGACAGAATTATCCCACTGAACGATAAGATTATACCTCTCGTCAAGAACCGCTACGACGCAAACAAGAAATACCTGATCAATAACAAGTTTGGAAATCATTACACCTACGGAACCTACATGAACGGCAATTTTAATACGTGCATGGGAAAACGCAAAATGAAACACCTGCCCCACGATGGCAGACACACCTTTGCTTCACTTATGGACAGCGCCGGAGCAAATGACGTATGTATCAAACTGATTATGGGACACAGTATGAAAAACGACACCACCAAGGAAACGTACACCCATAAGACTTTAGAAGAACTTCTTACAGAAGTGAACAAGATATAAAATAGTAAATCAAGACTGATTGCTGGATACACATATGATGTTTCTTATTATTAACATTACACTCATATTCAACTTGAATCATCTTGAAAAACACCGGATGAAATGCTTCAAAAAATCATCCAAAATCAGTAAAAACGAGTGTATACCACCTATATATCACTTGTGTATCACGTATATATAACGACCTCAAAACAACGTAAATTATCTTCTATTTATGAATATTCTGACAATTCTTTTGTCATTTCAATACATAAAGAAAAGCCCCAGAAATTCAACATTTCCGGGACTTTTCCTTACTATACTATATGCTTATCAGCTTTCGCTTACTGATTAGACAATACCCTGAGCCTTCATAGCCTCTGCAACCTTTAAGAATCCGGCTACGTTAGCACCTACAACGTAGTTGCCTTCCTGACCGCACTTCTTAGCTGCATCATCCAGATTGTGGAAGATGTTAACCATGATACCCTGCAGTTTTGCATCAACTTCCTCGAATGTCCAAGAAAGTCTCTCGCTGTTCTGGCTCATTTCCAGAGCAGATGTAGCAACACCGCCGGCGTTACTTGCTTTACCCGGGCAGAACAGAATGCCGTTCTCCTGCAGATACTGTGTAGCTTCTAATGTAGTAGGCATGTTAGCACCTTCAGCTACTGCGAAGCATCCGTTTGCAACAAGTGCTTTTGCATCATCCAGATTTAATTCGTTCTGTGTTGCACATGGAAGAGCGATATCGCATTTTACATTCCATACGCCATGCTCGCCGTTCTTCTTTTCATGATACTCTGCGCTCTTTCTTGCTGCAGCGTACTCTGTCAGACGTGCACGTTTTACTTCTTTGACTTCTTTCAGAAGTGCTACATCGATTCCTTCCGGATCATAGATCCAGCCTGTAGAATCAGAACATGTAACAGGCTTAGCACCAAGCTGCTGTGCTTTCTGGATTGCATAGATAGCAACATTACCGGCACCTGAAACAGCGATTGTCTTGCCTTTGATGTCTTTGCCGTTGCACTTGAGCATTTCTTCTGTGAAGTATAATAAACCATATCCTGTAGCTTCTGTTCTTGCTAAAGATCCGCCGTATGTAAGACCTTTACCTGTTAAAACGCCTTCATATAAGTTGCGGATTCTCTTATATTGACCATACAGATAACCGATCTCACGTCCGCCAACACCGATATCACCGGCAGGAACGTCTGTATCAGCTCCGATATGCTTGCAAAGCTCTGTCATAAAGCTCTGGCAGAATGCCATAACTTCTCTGTCTGATTTACCCTTAGGATCAAAATCAGAACCACCTTTACCGCCGCCGATCGGAAGGCCTGTTAAGGAGTTTTTGAAGATCTGCTCAAATCCTAAGAATTTGATAATACCAAGGTTTACAGATGGATGGAAGCGAAGACCACCCTTGTAAGGTCCAATTGCACTATTAAACTGTACACGGAAACCGTTGTTTACCTGAACCTGTCCCTTATCATCTACCCAAGGAACACGGAACATGACAATTCTTTCCGGTGTTGTTAATCTCTCTAATAAAGCGTTCTTTCTGTACTCTTCTTCGTTTGCTTCTATGACTGTACGAAGAGACTCCAATACTTCTTTGACTGCCTGATGGAATTCAGGCTGAGCTGGGTTCTTTGCAATAACCAGTTCAATGACTTCATCAACATATGACATTTTCAATGTCCTCCTTTGGTTTAATAATATACATGAAATGGACCCCATTGCCCAAGCAATATTATAAACGATATTTTTTATTTGTACAAGAGAATAATTGTATACATGTATAATAATTCTGCATTTTTTTACAATTTTCTATGTTTTTTTCTATATTTCCTGCAACATCAGATTTTCCCCCTGTGCGAAAACCTGTCTGCCGCCTGCAATGGCAAATAACATTACACAGGCAATTGTAAACAATACCTTCCTCATTCCTCTCTTCTTCATTTCATGCCTCCTAAAAAATAAGTATATATTTATCCTATCGTTCCTCACATAAAACCACAAGTAAAAAGCAGGTAAAATCACGGCTGGAAGAAAATAATAACAAAATATGCGCGGAGATGATACAAAATTGCTTCATTCCGAATTGTTTCCCCAAAAAACTTGTATTTCCGTAAAAACTTGTCTACAATAAATAAGTATGCTAAAAAAGCTTATTTGAGAAAGGAAATACAGCATGGACACCAGAAAAATCGTACAAAAATCAGTTAATATTTTAGTAGAATATTATGAAAACAACATCCAGCCTTTTAAAGATGCCATGGATGATGACATTCTCTGGATCGGACCTCTGCAGGGGCAGATGATCCGCGGAAAAAAGAATTTATCAGACACTTATGCATTGGAAGAACATGATCTGACTTTTGATGTATTTGACATGCAGGCTTCTGTCGTTTATTCAACAAAGCAACATTGTGAAGTATTGCTGACTTTTATCGTTGATACGCATTATCCTGATCAATCTGTCATACGTTGTCATCAAAGGGTTTTATTATCCTGGCAGCATTATATTGAACATACCGAATCCGGAAAACGAATCAGCCATGATCTGATTCATAGCTGTTTTGTTTCAAATGCCATTCCGGCAGATACCCGAGATACCATTTATCCGGTTCATTTTACAGAGCTGCCATTTTCACAGGAATTCAGCGTTGCACCAAGTGGCAGACATATCACATTGCTTGGCAAGCACAAACAACAATTATATTTACTGGATAAGCAGATCATCCGCGTCCAGAGCCACAAACGCGGCAGCAAAATTTTCACACTGGATGGTGTTTTTGAATCAACAGAGTCTCCGTCCCGCATTTTCAGTGAATATCCTGATGTATTTGTCCGTGTGCACAGTATGCATCTTGTAAATCCGATCTATGTACAGTCTGTCCGCAGATTTGCACTCCTTTTACAGGACGGAACAGAGCTCCCGATCCCGGAGAAAAAATATACCGCCGTTAAACGTGAGATTGCAGAACGGCTCGGCATTTCCAAATTACCTAAAACAAAAAGCCAGGAAGCATAATGCTTCCCGGTTTTTTATCCCTGTTTTTTCAATTCTTCTCTTCTGTCTTTCCATCCTCTGTTTCACACGGATAAGCAAGACCAATCTTTTCACGGATTTCATCCATGGCATGCATCAGACGCATAATTTCCTCATGTGGCATTGCCTCACAGGATAAAGCCTTCTTCTTTAATGCATCTCTGCAGGCAAGCACTTCATATTCATAGCCGGAAATCTGCTTTGGACATTTTCTGTACAGAATCTTTTTATAATCAGCATCATAAACAGTCATAGACTGATAATTATTGATATTCTCTATGACCATATAACCCTTTGTTCCCTGAATGATACCAAGTCTGTCGCTGACTGCCACCATAGAGCTGTTCAGGACTGCCATTCTGCCATCCTTATAGGTCAGAGTCATGCTGTCCTGTGTATCGATCCCATCTTTCAACACTGCAGATGCCTCGATTTTATCAATATCATTTCCAAATAACATATAAGCAAAATTTAACGGATAAATACCAACATCCAAAAGCGCACCACCTGCCAGTTTCGGATCTACCAACCTTTCCTTTTCCGTCATTTCATAACCAAGATTTGCGGTCAAAAGCTTAGGTTTCCCAATGATACCGGAATCCAGTGTCTGCTTGATCGTCTCATACATCGGAAGATAACGGACCCAGATTGCTTCCGTAATAAAGACTCCCTTTTCTTTTGCATAATCCAAAAGCTCCTGTGCCTGTGCTGCATTTACACAGAACGGTTTTTCGACAAGTACCGGCTTTCCATAATCGATACACAGCTTTGCATGGGTAAGATGTAATGTATGAGGCGTCGCAATATAAACAAGATCCAGCTTTTTATCCTGCAGCATCTCTTCATAACTGCCATATGCCTTTGTCATACCATGCTCAAATGCAAATGCCTGCGCTTTTTCCAGACTTCTGGATGCAATCGCATAAGCCTCCACGCCTCTCATTTTGCGCAATGTTTCTGCCATGATTACAGCGATCCTGCCTGCTCCGATAATACCAACTCTCATTTTAGCCATCTGTCATACCTCCTGTTTCATGTTTTTCTTTCTTCTTATTTCATTCCCATATATACTGTTATTCTATCTTTTTTTCCTGTATAAAACAAGAAAACACAGGAAAAAATCCTGCGTTTTCTTATCTTTTAATATTTCAGCTCTTTTCCTTCATTATGTGAAAAAAGCATAATCTGTTATTCTACATATTCCGTCTTTACATAACCTGTCTGCCCATTAAACGAAATCTTGCACCATCCATCAGCCTGCTCCATGATCAGATCATAATGCTCTCCCTGATATGCCACACCGATCTTATCTGAAGTCTCAGAAGATGATTTGCGGACATTGACCGTTTCTCTGATCGTAACCTTTCCTTTAGCCGTCAGACTTGTTGTTCCTGCGGTCTCGGTCTGGCTGTTATCTGTCTGATTTTCATCCTGCGGCTGCTCTGCCGAAGCATCTGCAGTACCTGCAGCCTGTAAATACTCACTCTTCACATAGCCATCACCGCCATTATAGCTGATACGGCTCCCAC
>ENA-ORPK01001339-ORPK01001339.1-human-gut-metagenome-genome-assembly--contig:-NODE-1339-length-19733-cov-8.169784_pt1 | contig 19733 bp, 18 predicted proteins | sample MGYA00242139_ERZ509068 | MGnify/ENA primary metagenome ERZ509068 (study PRJEB26280, sample SAMEA2338687) | human gut metagenome | biome: human gut; feature: human-associated habitat; material: faeces... | reverse complement strand
AGGGAAAGAGGCAGTTCTCCACTGATTTCCCGCAATTTGTCATTTATCTGCTGCTGCAGCTTCACACCTTGCCTCTGAAGAAATTTTTCCAACCGCAGACTGGTTGCCCGCAGCTCCTGAGCAAAGTCAAAGCCCATACTGTTGAGAAGCTCCCCTAGAGCCTTGGCCAACATTTTGCTATTATTGCCCTTTTTCTGCAAGGTAGCAGGATTAAAGGACTCCCGATAGAAATCCATATAGCGAATAAACACCCGCTGATTAACATAATATATCAGCTCCTGCAGTTCCTGCTGCTGGCGCTTCTTCATTTCACCACTATCCAACCCAGCCAGTATCCCATCAGCCTTTTTCTGCTGCTCCTCCAGTTCAAGACGGCGCTGCTGTTTTTCCTCAGTATTACCCTGACTTAGAGTAATCAGCTCCTGCAGACGCTCCTGAGCTAGTTTGTACTCACCAGCCGCAGCATTTACCGCAATCTCTGTCAGCTCATGGAAAACAAAATTGTAAAAGGCATTCTCAAAGGCAAAGCCTTGTGTCTGTCCCGCCGCCTTGCTTTTCAGAATTTCCTGACTGGACAAACCAAACATTCTTGGCTGACCTACTCCGAATTTTCGAAGCTGATCCGCCACGTAGTCTATTACGCCCTGGGCTTCCTGCTGATTCTCCGCCAAATCAATGGCATTGACAATAAAGAACATCTTGTCCAAGGCAAAGGAATCCTTCACACGGCCCAGTTGAATCAAAAATTCTCTATCCGCCCGGCTAAAAGCATGGTTATAATAAGTAACAAACAGCACCACATCAGATTGGCGAATATAGTTAAAGGACAAATTGGTATGACGGGCATTAATGGAATCCGCTCCCGGCGTATCCACCAGAGTGATCCCCAATCTGGTTAGCTGGCAATCATAATAAACCTCCAGCCAATCCACAAAGCAGGATTTTTCCTCCTGAGCAGCATAAGCCCCGAAATCCTCTAGCTGACACCAAATCTCCTGTCCTAGATGTGAGGAAGCCTTTGGCAATCCCTTAAGAAAAGCTCTCAGGAAGGATTTTTCCCGCTGACGATCATTGCTATCATCCTCTAAGGCTATCCCAGCCTGCTTCTCCGCCTCAGCTATACTGCTTCCCTGTAGTTCAAAGGCGCCCAGAGCACGATTAACATCAGCCAACAGCATGGCCTCATCCTTTAGCTTTACCACCACAGTACCATGAGGATGGTTTTCATCCACAGGACAAATCTTATTAATGGCTGCCGTAGTAGGATTTGGCGATACTGGCAAAAGTCCCTCCCCCAGCAGAGAATTAGCAAAGGAGGATTTACCTGCACTAAAGGCACCAAAGAGAGTTACCATAAAGCCCTTATTATCCAACCGCTGGGCTCTTTCCGCCAACTCCTCAGACATCTGTTTCAACATAGGAATATTCTGTATCAGCTTACTTCCCTGCCGCAGCTTATTCCCCCAATAGTTCAAAGCCTCATGGCCGGACATATTATTCTCTGCCTTAACAGCCTGTGCTTCCTTAGATTCAGCAATCCCTGTTTTTTCTGTCTGCCTACCAGCATCCACCTTGCCCTGATTTCCTGAATCAGCCATTACTTCCCCAGCAGAGATTCCTTGGCAAAGAACAGATTTTTCCTTACTTATAGGTGGAACGATTTCCTCCTCCAAAGGCACTGTAGCAAAAACCTCCTGCCAATTTTCTGGCAATTTATTGATCTTTTCCAGCTCCCTCAGCTCCAGAGCTTCCTCCTTGGCAACCAGCTCTGCCTGCTTTATCTCCTCCCAGGCTGGCCCATAATCCGCCAAAGCCTGCAACTGTTTCGCGATTTCTGCTCCTCTGACCTTGCGCCGCTGTTCCAGCAAAGCCCCTGCCTTTTCCTTGTAGGTATAACAGAAGCGCCTAGCCACCGCCTTGGTGCCCTCAGCAAAATTAGCTGTATAATTCATCACATAGGTGCCATCCTGAGTAAGCTTGGCTCCTGAACGCATAGCCTCTGTCAGCAGTTCCTCTGGTGGCAGAATCTCCATCTTTTCCACAAAATCCAGCAAATCCGCCTCATCAATATGCTGTTTTCTGGCAAAATCCACCAAATAGCTTTTAATATGCCAAGCCAACTGGGTTTTTGCCTTTTCACTGGCATCCTCAAAAAACAACTGACGGCGCCTTGCCATTTCTGCCAAAGTTTTCTTGCCCCGGCCAAAGAATCCCACCTTGAAATCAGGCTGACAGACCTCCAGATAATCCCTGGCCAAATCTCTGGTAGAGGTTGGCATCAAATAGGCATTATCCATAATCTTCTGTACAGCCTCATCCAGCTCCTGCTCCCAATTGGACTGCAAATTCACCTGCTCCTGCTTAAGACGGAAATAATCCTGCCGCAGCTGTTTTTCCCTTTCCGGTTCCAGCCTTGCCAAAACCGACACAGCCTCAGCCATATTTTCCTGTCTTAGCTGTATCTGCTCCTGCTGATATTCCTGCAATATTTTATGCAGAGAAGCCTCAATAGAGGTAAGCAAAGTATTTTCCCGCTGGGCAATCTGCTTTTGAAGCATTTCCTGTAACTTGACAAATTGATTATCCGGATGGTCTGGATAGCGGAGAGAGGTAAAATAAAAGCCTGCTGGCTGAACGCCCCAATTCAGAAAAGCCTCCCGTACCCCCTGACAAAAGCTGTCAAAGGACAGTTCCGTTGCCACATGCTTATCTATCTGATTTACCACCAGATAAACCACCTTGCCTGCCTGAGTCAAGTCTCTGGTAAAGGAAAGATTCAGCTCCGCCTGCACATGATTATAATCCATAACATAGAAAATAATATCTGCCAGATGCAGTGCTTCCTCTGTAGACTTTCTATGGGCATCATCAGCCGAGTCTATACCAGGGGTATCCATAACGATTACCTGCTCCGGCAGGGACAAATCACTGCGGCAAAGCTCTATTTCCCGAATGGCATCCCCATCCCGGCAGAAACTGCGCAAAAGGTCATAATCATAGGGAGCCAGATATTTCCTTGGCTTATCCTGATGAAAATAAACTCTGGCATAATCCTCTCCCGGCTTGCCCTTATGCACCCGTACCAGATTGGCACTGGTAGGAATCGGACTGGAGGGCAATAGGTTCTCCCCTAAAATGGTATTAATCATGCGGGACTTGCCAGCAGAAAAATGACCGGCAAAGGCAATGCCATATTCCCCCGTTTCCAGCTTTTGGGCCAGCTCCTTGATTCTCTGCATATTTTGTAGATGCTTGCGCTGATGAAAATAATTATAGGCTGCCGTTAAACGAGCCTGCAAAAGGGTTTTCTCCATAGATTATTTCTTTCCTTTATCCAATAATTTATCTTATCAAGAGGTGGTCAAAGGATCTATATCCACTGCCACCTGCATATTACCAGCCATTCCCTGCTGCCGCAGGAAATCCAAAACGCCCCAGATATCCCCTGTTTTCAAGAGAAGTACATAACGATATACCCCCCGCAGGCAGGACATCATAGCCGGAGCAGGCCCCACAGCCTGATAAGCGGTGCTATCCCCAAAGACAGCCTGATAGGCATCTCTAAGGTCTATAGCCATCTTCTTGGCCTCCTGCTCCTGAGAACTCTGAAAAATCAGCTTTATCAAACGGCTATAAGGAGGGTTAAACAAAGCCTGCCGCAGACGCATTTCCTGCTTGAAAAACTCCCCATAATTCTGGGCCATACCGGTTTGTACCGCAAAATGCTCTGGATTGTAGCATTGCACCACTACCCGCCCAGGTATTTCCCCTCTGCCTGCTCGGCCTGCTGTCTGAGTAATCAGCATAAAAACCCGTTCCGCCGCCCGAAAATCCGGCATATTCAGAGTAGAATCCGCACTAAGGATACCTACTCCTGTTACATTGGGAATATCGTGGCCTTTCGCTACCATCTGGGTGCCTAATAATATATCATAATCGCCCCGACGGAATTTGTCCAATATCTCCGTATGGGCAAATTTACGACTGGTAGTATCCCTGTCCATCCGAACAATTCTGGCCTGGGGCACTAGCTGAGACAGCTCCTGCTCCAGCTTTTCCGTACCAGAACCAAAATATTTAATATAATGACTGCCACATTTAGGGCAAATATCTGGCACCGGCATCTGAATATCACAGTGATGGCACAGCAGACGGCCATCCCGATGATAAACCAGAGGCATGGTGCACTGAGGACATTTAATAGTCTCCCCACAAGAACGGCACATTACAAAGGTGGAAAACCCTCGCCGATTCAGCATCAGTATTAACTGCTCTTTTTTGGCCAGCGTATCCAATATAAGCTGTTGCAAAGGCTGGGATATTACACTGCGCCGTCCCATTTTCAATTCCTGCCGCATATCTGCACACTGAATCTGGGGCAAAGGCATATTGCCGATACGCTTGGTGAGCCTCAAAAGACCATAATCACCTTTAATGGCATGATAATAGGTTTCCAAGGAAGGAGTAGCACTGCCTAACAGCAATACAGCTCCATGCAGCTGAGCCAGCTTATCAGCCACCACTCTGGCATGATAGCGAGGAGATTCATCCTGCTTGTAGGAATTGTCCTGCTCCTCATCCATAATAATAATGCCTACATTCTCAACAGGCACAAAAAGAGCCGAACGGGCACCAATAATAATACCAGCTTCTCCGGTTCTAGCCCGCAGAATAGCATCATTCCGCTCGTTGATAGAAAGACGGCTATGCATCACGATAATATCCTGACCAAAATAGGCCTTAAAGGCTTGCACCACCTGTCCCGTCAAGGCAATTTCCGGTACCAGCACCATAGCAATTCTGCCCTGCTGGCGCACCTGCTTCACAGCCTCTATATATACCTGAGTTTTGCCACTGCCGGTAATGCCATAAAGCAAATAAGGCTTGTAAGCCTTGTCCGCTAGCTGGTGAGACAACTGGGCTACAGCCTGTTGCTGTTCCTGGGTTAGTTCCTCAACGATGCCAGCCTGTCCAAAATTTCCATAGCTATCCCGCAATACCCGTCTTTGCTCCAATTCTGCCAGACCAGAACCACACAGCCCCTTGATAACCAGCTGGGAAAAGCCCTGCTTTTTCAATTCAGTCAGCGAATACTCAGTTCTGCCATCCTGATACAGCCACTGGGCCAAAGCAATCTGCCCCCGTTTTTTCTTCTCTATGGACTGTAGCTTTGCCTCTGTCATAGGAGCAGGCAACACCAGATAGGGGGCTGTATTCTCCTTGGCCCGCTGGCTGGCCTGATAAACCCTTTTAGCCAGACCATGCCGCAGCAGTCCCTCCAGAACTCTGTCCAACTGGGCGGCTGCCTCCTCCTTGCCAGCCTGCAGCAGACCTTCTCTTAGCTGTTTTTTGCTGGCAATTCCCTGCTGTAATACTTCATAGACCTGACGATATACATCCACCAGAAGCAACATATTTTCTCCCTCGGTCTGCACCGCCTCATATTGAAGCTGGATTCTCAAACCACTTTTCCCCGGCATAAACAACCGCATGATTTCCCCGGGCGAGCAAAGATAAAACTTGGCCAGCCATTGGGACACCTCCAAGACCACAGGATTGAACCAAGGCTCCTCATCCACAGCGGCTTTTACCGCCTTTAGTTTCTCTAGGGGATAATTTTCCTTTTGGCTATATTCTGTTTCCGAGTATACCTGCACCACAAAGCCCTCTATATCCCGTCCCCCAAAGGGCACCAGAACCCGCCAGCCTGCATTTACATTGGCCAGATTGGCTGGCAGAATGTAGCTAAAGGCCTGTGAGATGCTTTTTATTGGAATGTTTATATATACATCTGCAATCCGCATAATTCAAATCCCAAAGAAAGCTGCAGTCCTGCCATAACAGTCTTGCAGCTTTGCACTTTCCCTATAAAAATATTTGTCTACTCCATCTGAGGCAAATCCACAATCTCCACCTCATTGCCGTGGTTTTCCACCAGATTCTTCAAATCATCCGCCTTCAGCCATACGGTAGCCGTATTGTCATTAGGATGAATACCGATGATGCCAGGCTTGCGGAAGAAATCACCATCCAGATACAACTTTACATTGCACTGCTGATTGTTCAACAAACCCAAAGGAGATACGGAACCAGGCTTGATATGAATCAGTTCCCAGAGATCCTCTGCTGAGGCAAAGCTAAGGCGTCTTGTACCATGTTCCTGACGAAATTCCTTTAGATCCACCCGCTTAGGTCCGCAGACCGTAATCATATAATAATTCCGCTTTTTATCATCTCTTATAAAAAGATTTTTGGCATCACACTGAGGATAAGGCAGTTCCACGCTGATAGCTTCCTCCATGCTGAATACAGCCTCATGCTCTGTTATTTCATGCCAAATATTTTTCTCGTCCAAATAGTCGAAGATTTCCTGTTTATCCAATATTTACACCTCAATAATTTACACTTAGTCATATTTTAGTATATACTATCTCCTTATTATAGACAATTTATTTTAGAAAAAAAGACAGATAAGAAAGAATATGGTATATTTAGTATAAGATATTTTTTATAACAATGGATGTGATAATATGGCAAAGAATACATTGAAATTTCCTTTTTTTACTGCTGATTTTTCCTTTCCCCTCCCCCAGGAGGAGCTGGTATTGGCCACTGGCGGCCGCAGTCCTAGACAGGAATGGCTGCTAAAGCTGGTTCAGGACAGACGGCTTTGGTGCATTGACCACGGCCTGGATTATTGTTATGCCGCCAATCTCCTGCCAGAGCGGTTAATTGGTGATGGAGATAGCGCCCATACCGAGGCTTGGAACTGGGCTAGGGAGCAAAAGGTTAAAATCGACCAGTTCCCCCCAGAAAAGGATTATACAGATACTCAACTGGCCCTGCATATGGCTGCCAAAGAAAATGCCTCTGTAATTCTCACCGGCCCCTTTGGTGGACGACTGGATCACGCCTTTAGCACAGCTTTCAGCTTTGCCTACAGCCCCCTCCAGGGACTGCTTATTGACGACAAGGAAGCTCTGATTTTTATCAAGGATTATCAGTCTGTTTCTCTGGATTTTCTGGTTCAGCCCAAGGTTCTTTCCCTACTTGCCTTCACCGAAGAAGCCCATTGTGTAAATATTAACAATGTAAAATGGCCTCTGATAAACAAGGATTTGAAACAAGGATTTCCTTATTCTGTCAGCAATGAGGTAAAAGAAAATCCCGTTCATATATCTGTAAAGAACGGGATTCTCGGTGTTTATATTTGTTGGGATTTTATTTGATAGCTGCGAAGCCCTTTTCCAAATCCGCAATAATATCATCAATATGCTCAGTACCAATAGACAAGCGAATGGTATTCTGATAGATATTCTGATCTGCCAGCTCCTCATCAGTTAACTGAGAATGAGTGGTAGTAGCAGGATGGATCACCAGGCTCTTTACATCTGCTACATTGGCCAGCAGGGAGAAAATCTCCAGGTTATCAATAAACTTGTGAGCTTCCTTCTGGCCACCTTTTATGTTAAAGGTAAAGATGGAAGCACCGCCATTAGGGAAATACTTCTCATAGAGAGCATGGTCTGGATGCTCTGGCAAAGATGGATGATTTACCTTTTCTACCAATGGATGATTGCTCAGGAACTCCACTACCTTCTTGGTATTCTCAATATGACGGTCAATGCGGAGAGACAGAGTTTCCACACCCTGCAGCAGGATAAAGGCATTGAATGGAGAAATAGCTGCACCGGTATCTCTCAACAGAATAGCTCTGATATAGGTAACAAAAGCAGCAGGGCCAGCTACATCAGCAAAGGATGCCCCATGATAGCTTGGGTTTGGATCGGAAATACCAGGATATCTGCCGCTGGCCTTCCAGTCAAAATTACCAGAATCTACGATGATACCGCCCAAGGAAGTACCATGACCGCCAATAAACTTGGTAGCAGAATGAACCACAATATCTGCTCCATGCTCAAATGGACGAATCAAATATGGAGTACCAAAGGTATTGTCCACCACTACTGGCAGGCCATGCTTGTGAGCCAGCTCAGAGATAACATCAATATTTGGAATATCACTATTTGGATTGCCCAAAGTCTCCAAATATACAGCCTTGGTATTAGGCTTAATAGCAGCCTCGATTTCCTCCAGATTGTGGGCATCTACAAAGGTGGTTTCAATGCCGTAATGAGGCAAAGTATGAGCCAGCAGGTTGAAGCTGCCGCCATAAATGGTCTTCTGGGCTACAATGTGCTCACCAGCACCAGCCAAAGCCTGAATAGCATAGTCAATAGCAGCCGCACCAGAAGCTACAGCCAAAGCAGCAGAGCCACCCTCCAGAGCTGCAATACGCTTCTCCAGAACATCCTGCGTGGAATTGGTCAGACGGCCATAGATATTACCAGCATCCCGCAAGCCGAATCTGTCTGCTGCATGAGCGGAATTTCTGAATACATATGAGGTAGTCTGATAGATAGGTACCGCACGGGCATCAGTAGCTGGATCTGGCTGCTCCTGGCCAACATGTAACTGCAGGGTTTCAAATTTATAGTTGCTCATAGTAAATACCTCATTTCCTTGATATACTAGCACCTCCATGCCCCATCAAAAACAACCAGGCACTTCGGTTAATGATTATCTAACAACTTAGCTTAAGCTTATGATTGTATATTAAACCTATTTATCAAGTATGTCAAGTAGTATTACCATTTTTTACAATATTTTTTCTCTTGACACGTAATATAATACGTAATACGATTCAAGCACGCCACTAAGAAAGGCCGTGTTACTGTTAGACACCCCGTCAAGGATTTAAGTCTTAACGACCTGAAGAGTATCGAAAAACAATCGGGACTGCATTTTGAATGAGTCCCGCCCCTTCGGGGGAGAAGGAGGGACATATGAATAAACCAGATTTCTACAGATACATTGCTTTGCTTGATTACGAAAAAGACGGCGTCCATGTAACCTTTCCGGATTTACCTGGTTGTGTAACCTTTGGGCAGGATGAAGAGGAAGCCATCAAAGAGGCCCGCGAGGTGCTGAAGCTTCATCTTTGGGGCATGGAGGACGATGGAGACACCCCGCCAGAGCCTTCAACTATCAAAAACTTGTCCAGCAGTCAAAAGCTAAAGGATAACGAAACATTTTTCTTGGTTGATGTCTTTATGCCTCCCATCCGTGAAAGAATGGCAAAACGATTTGTCAAGAAAACCTTGTCCATACCAGCTTGGCTCAATAGTCAGGCAGAAAGCTATGGCATCAATTTTTCCCAGACCTTGCAAAAGGCTTTAAAGCAGGAATTGAGCCTTGCTCAGTAAGCTGACAACTCAATACACCGAAAAACCGCCCCTTTAGGCATGAGGGGCGGTTTTCATATTTTTCTTTTAACAGGAACTTCTTGCAATTATTGTTGATAATTCTAAATCAATTATATGTCAGAACGGTATAAAAATCAATTACTCCCATATATTGCTCGCAAACAAAAACTTTACCTTTGCAATATTCGACATATTTTTTCTATTTCCTGCCATCTTTGACAATCTCCCTCCATATTCTCCCCGCAGTACCGTTCCTGTTTTTGGTACTCAAACAGGAACAGTAAACTCCCTTACTGCCGACACTGTTCCTGTTACCGTTCCTATTATCGTTCCTGTTTTGGGTACCAAAACAGGAACGGTGGAATCCCCCAATCCCTTGTGCCACAAGGCCTCCCCATCGCCTAATATAGACAAAGACAAATATTTTCATTCTGTTAACTCTTCTCAGTATGATAGTATACGTACTGAGAACTCTTCCCAAAATGGTAGTATATATAATCCTACAAACTACCGTATCTTCTAAAGGTGCAATCTACGGAACGCTACAAAAATAGTGTTCCGTATCTTGTTCCGGCTACCGCACCTCATAAAGGTGCAACCCACGGAACATCACAAAAATAGTGTTCCGTATCTTGTTCCGCCTACTGCCCCTCTAAAAGGTGCAACTCACGGAACACTGCAAAAATAGTGTTCCGCTTTGTGTTCCGTCTACCGCACCTTGTACCGCACCTTCAAAAGGTTCTAACGAGGTACAGTGACAATCTCTTATCCCTTGTACCGCAAGACCTCCCAACTCCCTAATATAAAGAAAAAGATAAAAAAAGATTTCTGTTTTGCTAGTTTTACCTAGTTCGATAGTATACATACTGATAGCTAACCTTAGTATGAAAGTATACATAATTATAAAGATATTATTTCTATCCCCATTAGTTTGCTAAGATAAGATATGTTTTTTTATTTCGCTTATCTGGCTTAAACTTCTTCATTTTTTAAGTTTACCCCTGGTGATTTTCATTTTATTTTATTGTATAATCGCTTTATCAAGATGATTGCCAAAATTTATACGGAAGCTGCTAAAACAAGCCAGTTAATAAGTTTGTCGTCCAGAATATACAGTTTTCTTACAAGATTTCTCGTTGCCTATAATATTTTCCTGTGCTATAATTAAATTAGAAACATATTTTCTTATGTAAATATGTGAGAAATTGACGCATTGAACGCAAAACTGCTATTAACCACCATCAGCTACCATGTTTTATCAGTTTCCTATCTCGTTGTAATGATGTGAAAGGAAAATTTGTATGGATGGATACACCAATTACTCACTTAAATCATGGGATGAACTTACTTTTACTGATGATTATATGTTCAAACTGGTAATGTCCAAACATCCAAAATTCATCAAAAAATTGCTTGAAATAATTCTACAGATAAAAGTTCGGGATATTCGCTTTCATGAAACAGAAAAGAACTTAAAAGAAAGCTATGACGGTCATGGCATACGATTTGATTTGTATGTAGAGGATTCTGACAATACCATATATGATATAGAAATGCAGGTCGGATATTACAGCTCAAATGCTCTTGCAAAACGCATGAGATTCTATCAGGGCATATTTGATGTTGATTCTCTGAAAGCAGGACAAAGTTACACCCTACTAAAGAAAAGTATTATTATTTTTCTCTGTCCTTTCAAATTTCTCAATGGGAAGCGCAGTTTATACACCTTTAATTCATACTGTCTGCAGGACAAATCTTTGCTGCTCCCTGATGAAACTACCAAAATCATAGTATCAAGTGCAGGCAACAGAACGCCAGATACGCCAAAAGCCCTTATTCCCGTACTTGATTATATGAACGGAAAATCAGCTAGCAGCAACTTTACAAAAGCTATTGATGATGCTATCAAAAAGGAGAAGAATATTGAAACGGAAAGGATGAGTTATATGACATATGAAATGAAATTACAGGAAATGCAAGATTTTGGTTACAATAAAGGCAAAACAGATGGCAAAATCGAGGGCAAAATTGAAGGCAGAGCTGAATTAATTACCAATATGCTTAAGAATCAAATGAAACCTGAACAGATTGCCAAAATCGCCAATATGACTGTGGAGCAGATTATCTCCATTGGTAAAAAGCAGCCGTCCTATAGCAATAACAAATATATATAGAAAATATGTAAAAAAACATGATGCTTAGTCAATTTTACCATTGTGACTGGCATCATGTTTTTCTTTTAAACGGAGCTTTCACCTAATCCTGCATATTTTACTGGTTGTAGACTTCCTCGATGAATAACTATCTAAAGTATATAGACAACATTTGCAACAAAAAACTGCTACCAAGCATTTCTCAGTAGCAGTTCTTATGTGCGATTGGTATATTTTATTTTTCTAAATAATGATCCATCATTTTTTCAATACTTTCCCGCATGGATTCTCTAAACCAGTCTGGCTCTAATATTTCCACATATTCAGCCTGTGTCAGGAACCACATCTTTGCCCCCCTTTCATATACCTTGGCTTGAATTACAGTACCTTCCTCATCCTTGGAGATAACCTCCGCATTAGGCAGTCTATCCAAAACTGCTTCCAATGATATGCCAGTATACTTGAATTTTACATCCATTAAGGTTCCCATGCTCATGAATTGAATTTCCTGTCGAAATATCCCTTCCTGAAATCTGCTATTGTATTCGATTCGAAACTTCTTGTCCAATACCTCGCATTCCCCAAATCTATCTACCCGAAAAGTAATAACCTCATCATTGGCATCTCCTACCACTTTGGCCAGCAGATAAAAATACATCTCGGAAAACATAATCCCCAAAGGCATCAGCTCCACAGGCTCATATTCCTTATTCCTGATTCTTTTGTAGGTTGCCCGCAGGCATTTTTGCCTTTGCTTGGCATCCATCATCTTCCAAAGCAGCTCTCCCATGGGTTTGGCATTTTGTGTTGCCTTATAATAGAACATTTCATTTTGAATTAACTGCCTTATTTTCTTCTCGGATGTTTTGCTGCATTGCAATAGTATTTTTTCCAGCAGTCTCTGTAATTCGTCCTTAGTCAGACCTCTGCTTTCCAATAATATAACAGCAATTAACAAAATTTCCTTTTCATCCAGCATAATATTACTGCGATTGCGCCAGAAATAAGATTTTTGGATTCTGCTGTATTCTATGTTTTCCCCCTCAGCCTGATCATAATTATCAGCAATATATGTCCTTAGTTCCTCAATATCCCGCTGCACACTTTTAGCCGTAATGCCGAATCTATCCTGCAATTCTCGCGAATTAAGTCCAGCCCCTCTTTGCAGCATATCAAACATTTTTAGCAATCTGATACTTCTGTCGGTTTTTTCCCTCATATTATCCATGTATTCTACCCATCCTCTAAAGTGTTTTCGACTATTTTTAATTTATTATACTCCCAGCTTGTCGTTACCACAACCTCCCTCCTATCACTCTCCCCCCTTCGCAACAAAGTGAATTACAAGTACAACTTTAATATTTTTATTTCATTATAACAATTCAAAGGTACAGAATATGTCCTTTTATATTTATTTTCATAATAAAGCACAAAAAAACATGATGCTTAGTCACTTTTATTTTGTGACCTGGCATCATGTTTTTTTAACAGGAGCTTTCGCCCAATCTTGGATGTTTTACTGGCTTTAGACTTCTTCGGCGGATAATGTCCATAGCCTCTGCCATCTGCACATCCTCCCGCTGGAGGGAATATTCATAGACACAGATGGGATTTTCTACCCCCAGCTCGCTGGCAGGCATATAGACATATTCATCGCTGATATTATCTCCGAAGATTACACCGGCTCGCAACTCAGATTCAGTCATAGTTTTCATTTATATGTACTCCTTCAAACAACTGCCTGAGAGCCAGCGGCCTCATCTTTCCTTTTGAGGCCAACATTTCTTCAAGTAGTTTTTGATTTCCTTTTCCTTACCATTATCGCTAGGATGGTAATACACCCTGTTTTTCAGCTTGTCTGGCAAATACTGTTGTGGCTGAAAATGCCCCGGAAAATCATGGGGATAGATATAATCCAGCCCGTGTCCCAGCTTGGAGGCTCCCTTATAATGAGCATCCCGTAGATGAGCTGGTACTGAGCCACAGTCCTGACGGCGCACTTCTCCCAAGGCTTCATCTATGGCCAGATAGGCAGCATTGCTCTTGGGAGCCGATGCTACATAGGTTACAGCCTCGGCCAAGGGGATTCGTCCCTCTGGCATCCCCACAAACTGCACAGCCTGAACTGCTGACATAGCCACTACCAAGGCCATAGGATCTGCATTGCCTACATCCTCTGCAGCACAGATAGCCACTCGCCGGGCAATGAAATTAGGATCTTCTCCCCCGGCAATCATGCGAGCCAAATAATGAATGGCGGCATCGGGATCACTGCCCCGCATACTTTTGATAAAGGCGGAAACCGTATCGTAATGATTGTCCCCCTTTTTATCATAATACTGCACCTTTTGGCCAAAGATATTCTCCAAAAGAGACATATCTATGACACCGCCAGTCTCTGTCATGGAGGCTGCCTGCTCTAGAAGATTCAGGGCCATACGACCATCGCCCCCAGAAAGGCGTACCAATGCCTCCATAGCATCCTCACGGCATTCCAGCTCCTCACTGCCCAGGCCCCGTTCCTTGTCGGCCAGTGCCTGCTTGATAAGGAGACGGATTTCCCCATCAGTGAGAGAATATAATCTAACCAGTCTTACCCGGCTCAGGAGAGCGTGATTCACCTCAAAAAAAGGATTTTCCGTAGTGGCTCCAATCAGGGTTAGACGGCCATCCTCCACATAGGGCAGCAATACATCCTGCTGGCTTTTGTTAAAACGATGAATCTCGTCAATAAAAACAATGGTTCTCTTTTGATAAAACTTCCGCTGGTCAGCAGCTTCCTCCACAATTTTCCGAATATCCCCAATACCAGAGGATACTGCATTAAGCCTTTTGAAATTGCTGTTGGTAATGCCGGCAATCATCATGGCTATAGTGGTTTTACCAGTACCAGGAGGGCCAAAAAGTATCATGGAGGGCAGCTGATCCTGCTCAATCATACGGCGCAGATACCTGCCCTTGCCCATAGATTCCTCCTGACCAATAAATTCCTGAAAATTTCTTGGCCGCATCCGCTGAGCCAAAGGCTCATATTTATTTTTATTCTTTTTTTCCTCAGCAGCCGTTGCTTCGGCAAACAAGTCAAAGCCCATGTCCATTTTATTTTTCTCCTGTGGAGCCAAAGCCTCCTGTGCGCTGTGCTCCCTGACCAGCAGCATCTCCATCTACAGTTAGATAGCGATAAAAGATTCCCTGGGCAATCCGCATGCCCTTGGCAACCTGCACGGGTTCCTCACCATGATTAATCAAAGGCACCATAATATGTCCCTCATTGCCGGGACTATTATAATAATCTGCATCTATAATACCTTGATTATTAATACAGCTGATTTTGTTTTTGATGGAAAAGCCTGACCGCACATGAAGTCCTAAATACTCGTCCTGCTGCATATAGGCTTTAAGACCAGTTGGTACAATAGTAACAGCATGAGGCAGCAGTATCACATCCTCTGCTGCCTGCAAATCATATCCTGCACTGGCTGCTGTCTTGCGTACAGGCAATTCTATGCCTGCATCCTTGTACTTGCTGACAATCTCAAAGCCCCGCTGTCTTTTTGCTGTCATTATTAACGCTCTACGCCCTCAGCCTTCTTCTCGAAATTATCCACAGGACGGCTCATAGTAATGGTGGAAATAGCATGCTTATACACCAGCTGCTGCTTGCCCAGAGAGTCCATGATTACAGTAAAATTATCGAAGCCCTTTACATAGCCCTTAATCTGAAAGCCATTCACCAAATGAATTGTCACGCCGATATTCTCTTTTCTTACCTGATTGAGAATGCTGTCCTGTAAATTAATTGCTTTAGTCATAATTATTTTTCTCCTACCTCTTTATTTATGTATCCAACGCCTTATATCCCACAGCATATTACTTGCCAAGCCTTCTGTATCCTTGTACAGTGCTGGTTGATACCAATGAATATATGACATTCTCCTATACCAGGTCAATTGCCTTTTAGCAAAATGACGACTGTTCTGTTTGATTTTTTCCACTGCTGCCACAAATTCAGGGGTGTCCTCCCCTGCTTGTCCTGCTTGTATGACTGGCAGCATTTCCTTGTAGCCAATGCCCTTCATAGCCTGACAATCTAATGGCACGCCAGCTGTTACCAGCTTCTGCAGCTCCTGCTTTAAGCCCTGCTGCAGCATAATATCTACTCTCTGATTGATTCTATCATAAAGCTGACTGCGTTCCCAGCCCAGACCTGCTACATAAGCATCATAACTGTGGCCAATTTTGCTTCGGGAAACCTCGCTGCCACCTAAATGATGAACCTCCAAGGCTCTTATCACCCGTCGCAAATCATTGGGATGCAATTTTGCCGCTGCCTCTTGATTGGCCTGAGCCAGCATGGCATGGACATATTCCCTGCCCTTAGTCTCAGCCAGCTTCTCCAGCTTTCGGCGATATTCACTATCCTCCTGTTGTTGGTTCAGCTCATAGCCCTCCAGCAGGGACTGTATATAAAGACCTGTGCCTCCTACCAATAAGGGAATCTTCCCTGCCTGGTTCAGCTGGGTAATAATCCCCTTTACCTGGGTAAGAAAATCCATGAGATTGAAGCTGGCATCAGGAGGCAGAATATCCACCATATGATGAGGTATTCCATCCATTTCCTGACAAGTAGGCTTAGCTGTGCCTATATTAAAATCCCTATAAACAAGCATGGAATCTCCAGAGATAATCTCTGTATCCAAAGCATGAGCCAGCTGTATAGACAGAGCGGTCTTGCCGGAGGCTGTAGGCCCTAATAGTACCAGTAGTTTTTCCAGTGCTGTCACCTCACTTTAATTCCGACAAATCCATGCTGTCTCCTGGGCGGAGAATATGAACCTTAGCGGTAGTCTCTGCCTCCACCAGTGTCTTAAACTTTTCAGGCTCAGCCTGAATTACTGGCCAGGTATTGTAGTGCACCGGAATAACATGCTTCGGCTTTAGAAGCTTTACTGCCTCAGCTGCATCCTCTATACCCATAGTGTAATTATCTCCTATAGGCAGGACAGCACAATCCAAGGCAAAGCGTTTGCCTATCAGTTCCATATCACTAAAGAGGGCAGTATCTCCTGCATAATAGATATTCTTTCCCTCCATAGATACCACAAAACCGCAGGACAGCAGGCCTGGAATACCGCTGCTGTGTATGGCCTGTGTCATATAGACGGAGCCAAAATCAAAATCTGCCTTGCCGCCAATATTCATGCCGTGGCCATTTTCAGCCTGACAGGCTTCCAACAGCTCTGGACAGCCAATAACCGTAGCCCCGGTTTTCTGGGCAATATGGGCAGTATCCCCTAGATGATCTCCATGACCATGAGAAACCAAAATATAATTGCAGGTAATTACGTCTGCAGCTGTAGTAGCGGCGGGATTTCCTGTAAAAAATGGATCAAATAACAGCTTGCGCTTGGCATTGTTCAAGGCAAAGGCAGCATGGCCATAATAGGTAAAAAGCAGCATAGCAAAGGCTCCTTTCCTCATAATCTCTAATAATTTTTAATCCGCAAAAACAGGATTAAGCCTGATTCTCAGCTTCCTCCCGGATAACTACTCTATCCTCATTATCAATTTCCTGAATCAGAACACTGATAATCTCCTTGGAGGAAGTAGGAACATTCTTGCCTACATAATCCGCCCGAATAGGCAGTTCCCGATGGCCTCTGTCCACCAGTACCGCCAACTGTATGGCATGAGGCCTCCCCATATCCATTACTGCATCCAAGGCAGCTCTAATGGTACGGCCTGTGTAAAGTACATCATCCACCAATACCACTGTCTTGCGGTCAAGATCCACAGGCATGGTGGTAGGCCGTACCACCGGCTGATAGGACAGATGGGAAAGGTCGTCACGATAAAGGGTAATATCCAAAATGCCTACAGGAGGCTTCTGGCCTTCAATATTGGCAATAGCTTTGGCTATGCGCTCTGCCAAAGGCACACCCCGAGAGCGGATGCCTACCAGCACAATATCCTCTACACCTTTGTTTTTCTCCACAATTTCGTGGGAAATTCTTACCAGAGCACGATTGATGCCCTGCTCATCCATTAATACAGTTTTCTCAATAAGGTTTTGCATAACTACCTCTCCCCTCAAAGACAATTATTGCTATTTAGCCAGTCGATGGCGAAGCTTCTCTATAAGCTTTTCCATATCCTCCGGCATAGGGGCATGAAATTTCATGCGCTCCCCAGTAACTGGATGAGTCAGCTCCAAGCTCATGGAATGGAGAGCCTGTCCCTGAATAGCAAAGCTTCCTCTCACCCTGCCTTTTTTATCTGTGCCATATTTAGGATCTCCCAACAAGGGATGTCCAATATAAGCCATGTGAACTCTTATTTGATGGGTGCGGCCTGTTTCCAATCTGCACTCCACCAAGGTTGCTTCCCCGTACCGTTCCAAAACACGAAAATGGGTGGTGGCTGGCTTGCCGTTTTCCTGCACCACAGCCATCTTTTTCCTGTCCACTGGATGACGGCCAATATCTCCCCGAATTATGCCAGATTCCTCTTTGATATTACCCCAAACCAAGGCCTGATATATACGGAAAGCAGTTTTGGCCTGAATCTGACTAGCCAAATGCACATGAGCAGCATCATTTTTGGCTGCCACCATGACTCCGGAAGTATCCTTGTCCAAACGATGGACAATACCTGGGCGAATCTCTCCATTAATGCCGGAAAGATCCTGACAATGATACATCAAGGCATTCACCAAGGTACCAGAGTACACACCAGGGGCTGGATGCACTACCATGCCTCTAGCCTTGTTAATAACAATAATATCCTTGTCCTCATAAAGAATATCCAAGGGTATATCCTCTGGCAGGATAGCCACCTGTTCCGGCTCTGGCACCTCCAGCTCCACCACATCATGGGGCTTTAGCTTGAAGTTTCCCTTGCGGTTTACACCATTTACCCAAGCCTGACCGCTGGCTATCAGCTTCTGAATATGTGAACGGGAAAACTCCGGCATCTGGCCTGTCAAAAACACATCCAGCCTTTCGCCGGTATTTTCAACTGTAAAACTATTCCTCATCCTCATTCCGCCTTTGCCACATATCCCAAATCAACATAGCTGCCCCGCCGCAGATTGCTATATCTGCAATGTTAAAGACAGGCCATATTCTGAAATCCAAAAAATCCACTACCAAACCACTTTGGATTCTATCCAGCAGATTACCCAAGGCACCTCCCAGCAGCAGTCCTGCCCCAATGCGAGTTATCAGGCTCTCCCGCTGAATATGCTTATAAAATACCAATGCCAATACCACAACCAGCAGGGCTACAACAATAAATACCCATCGCTGATGCTCCAGCATCCCAAAGGCAGCCCCTGGATTAAGCACAAAAGTAATATGAAACACATCTTTAATTATGGGTATGGACTCTCCCAAATGCATACTTCCTAATACCGCATGCTTAACTAGCTGATCTAAAATAAAAACTAAAATTCCAATACCTAATGGCACCTGCCACAGCCTCCATATTTATTTAAATTACTAATTTTCCTTATTATCCTTATCTGCCTGGGCCTCAATCTTGGGCGCAGGTACTGATTCCTTCTGCAGGTTATTATCAGCCTGCAATTCTTCATCATCGTCCCTATCCTGCTGAGCCTCAAAATGCATATTTTCATCGTGAGCCTTGTCAAGGTCAGATTTTGCCTCAGCCTGCTTAGGAGGATTCTCCACCTTGTCAGGCATAATATCATAGGCTTCTTCCAAAAGTCCCAGCTCGGTCTGCAGCAGATTCCGCATCTTGGCCACGAACTGACGGCGCTCTCTTACCAGACGGTCGTATTCCTCCACAGCGGCACGAACCTGTGTCGCTGCATGGTCTATCTTGCGCTTGCAATCCTGCTCCGCTTCCTGACGGAGCTTATCTGCATAAAGCTGAGCCTCCCGCTTAAGATTCTCCCCAGCCTGCTTAGCAGCCTGACGAATCTCCTCGCCTCTGGTATTGGCAGTAGTTACCACCTCGTCAGCAGTACGCTGAGCCACCAGCAGGGTATCCTGAAGGTTCTTCTCCAGCTGATGATACTGATCCAGCTGTTTTTTGTTCAGCTCGATTTCCTTTTTCAGCTGACGGTTCTCTCTGTACAGAGTTTCATAATCATTAACCACCTGATCCAGAAAATCATCTACATCCTCTTTATTAAAACCACGAAAGCTTGTGGTAAATTCCTTATTATGTATATCCACCGGTGTAAGCATATCATTACCTCCAAGATATTAGTAATAGCGTTTTAACAGGACTCCAATACGGCCCTTCTTTGTCTGACCACGAACCTCGGCAACCTCCAGCCTGCCTCTGC
>ENA-ORPK01001338-ORPK01001338.1-human-gut-metagenome-genome-assembly--contig:-NODE-1338-length-19737-cov-6.116807_pt1 | contig 19737 bp, 25 predicted proteins | sample MGYA00242139_ERZ509068 | MGnify/ENA primary metagenome ERZ509068 (study PRJEB26280, sample SAMEA2338687) | human gut metagenome | biome: human gut; feature: human-associated habitat; material: faeces... | reverse complement strand
ATTTAAATCCCTGCCTACTGGTATGTTGTTGTAATAATTATTTACAGTAACCATATTATCTCCTACCTTATATAAGTCTCATAACAACTGCCAACATTCTCTTACAACATTAAACAGCCTTTCATGTCTCTAGAAAATATTTTTTAAGCATTGTGATATATTGTTTTAGCAAATAACCTCTGAGTCGTTTCCATAAAGTTCTTATCGCTACTCATAATATCCCAAATTACACTCTTTGCAATTCCTGCTGTGTATTTCGGTTCTTCACGCATTTCTAAAAATCTTTTTTGTGCTTTCTCCATCATGGATACCGCAGTATCTATATATTCTTTTTGTTCTGCTGTATTCTTCTTCACATTAGTTGTTTGAAAGAATTTAGAACCGTCATTTGTCTGCTGACATACAATATATCCCGCCAGATTTGCTAATCGCTTATTATATGCCCTGTCTAAACCTGCCAAATCTTCATCAAGTGTTAATGAATTTTCTCCTGTGAGGTCATAAGAAACCTGACGTTCTCCATTCTCATGTTCTTTCACAATATAATTGTAACGTGTTTCATAAGCATCCATCATAGACTTCATCACATCTTCTAGATTGTATTTTCCGTCTTTTAACGTCAGTCCACTATATTCTCTCATTGAAGTATAATGTTCCCATTCAACCTCATTTGTATCTTGTATTGTTAATTCATATCCTATCGGTTCCTCAACTTTTGGCTTTACTTCTCTTAATTTTTCCCGCAATGCCCGCCTTCCTTCATTCGATATTTCTACATTGTCTATCTGCTTATTTTTATAAGCAACATTGTCATCCATACCTCTGAAATCTTTACTCTTTCTTTCCATTTCGAATAAACAAAACCTATCGTAAGAAGGTGTTTGAAATATTTTCATATCCGCTCCTTTCACATTTCGCAATCACCTATTCACTTTCATGTTTACTAATTAGTGATATACATTTACTTAAATTAGCCACTCATACAATATTCCTATACTTCCTTATCTATCCTACTTGACGTTAGAGAGGAATCTTTTTTCGAATATGTACCATTGTTTGTATAAGTCGCACTTGCGCGATTCGCAGCATTTGATATACCAGCTGCTTTCTGGGCTGTTTTGCCTGCAAAGGAATTGTAACCTGTAAAAACCGTTTTCAATGAACTGATATCTGCTTTCTTCAATTCATCTTCATCCAGCTCCAGCTTATTCCCCTTTCCTATGGTAATACCTATTTTAGAAAGTAAATGACTGGTTTTGTCTGTCATGCCTGTCATCCATGAAGCATTTCTAAGGACATCTTTTGTATTGGATTCTCCTGCCTCCTTAACAACGTCATTATAATCATCAATAAAAGATTTCACTTTTTTGGTAATTGCATCCCAGTCATAATCCTCTACCTCTGTTTCTTCCCCGGTCTTTTCATCCTTCTTTTTTATTTTCTTTTTTTCCCAGAGTGACGCATCGTTTAGTGCATCTGCTGATTTTTTCAGGGAATCCGCACTTGTTTTCATCAGTGTAAGCTTCTGTGAAGTATCGCCTTTCCCCGATAATTTTTCTGCATCCTGCTTTGCATAATATGCTTTCATAAGTTTTCCATAGCTTCCGTTTTTAATCGCGGCATAATCAGAAAGCATATTGGTGTTTCCTACGGATGAACTGTCGGAAGCTCCGCCAAATAATGCGGAATAATCTACATTGCTGTTATATTTACTTGTGTAATCACTAAAACTCTTAATCTCTGACATAATACCATTCTCCTTTACCAACTATAAACGAATATCAATCGGTGTATACACTGCCTGTTGTGTTGGATTCTGTGCATTTTCCAGAGTCGGTGTTTCTACTGTCACCTGTGTTTCCCCTTTGATATCCGTATTCTTTACGCTGTCTGTCTCCTCTGCCGCAGCCCCCGCAGATTCCTGTGTTTTCTCAGATTTTTCAGTATTGTTCTTTGTTGCAGTGTCTTCTGTATTGCTGTTCTCCGCTTTTGCAGCTTCTTCTACTGATTTATTTGCATCTGCAAGTGTAGACATCTGTGCTGCTGTCGCAGACTGTGCCTTTGCCTGCAGCTCTGCCAGTTCTTCTTCCTTCTTCTCAGTATTTCCTTTTCCGGCATCCTGTTTGATTTCAGATTCAAGCACACTGGCACGTCCCTGTATCTGTGTTGCCATACTTCCCTGCACCTTTGCCTGTTTCATGGAAGAATCTGCACAGATCATCGCCTGCATACTTGCCTGTGACAATCCGGTGTCTTTCTTTTTAGAAGTGTTACTTGTTCCAGCCACCATATCATCCATAGATGACGAATTTTTACTCTGCTGCTTACTTCTCTGCTCGATCTGGTGCTGTCTTAACTGCTGATTGAGATTGTTAATCTCCTGCTGTATCTCCTGACGCTTTTTCATCTTATCCTCTAATGACATTTCTTCATTCGATGATAAATCCTGTAGCTTCTGCTGTGCATTTGCAATCTGATTCTGAATATTTTTACTTACAGAATCATTCCCCTGTGTCATTCCCATTGTTCCTGTCTGCGTATTTGTCCCACTAAATCCATTGATCCTCATCGTATTGTCCTCCTTGAGCTTAAATTCTGAAATCCGTTTCCTAAAAAATCTGTACAACATGATTTCTCTTTACTGCTTTTTCGGCATATCTTTCTTTACAATAAACAGCGATGTTGTGAACCGCCCTTTTTTTGTTGTGAAGCAAATAAAAAGCACCTTGAAGGTGCTTTTTGTCCTTATTCTACCTGTAACATAATACTTAGAACCACTTCCTGATTCTCCTGCTCTAAAGATATATCTCCCATATACATCCTTGCAACCCTCCGGATATTATGCAGTCCAATTCCATGCTCCTTCCCGGATTTCGTTGTTTCCGGCAGATCACTGTCCTTATAATTTAACTCTCCCTCATATCTGTTCTTTATAGTTATCATAAAAATACTGTTTTTCCGAAAAGAAGAGATACTGATATAAGGATTTTCTCCACTTACATTTTCCATGCAATTATCCAGTGCATTGTTTAAGATCACGCTTAAATCAAATGCATTTAATTTCGTATCCCCCGGATAATGAAAATCTGATATAAAACGAATCTGCTTTTCCTTTGCTTCTCTTAACTTTTCCATCAGAATCACATCAATGACAGGACTCCCCGTTTTTATCTCAGGAGATATTTCATTCCACTCCTTTTTCAAATGCTCCATATATTCTGCTGCATCATCCATATGATTCTCTGCCACAAGATGTTCCAGCATCTGTATATGATTCCCCATGTCATGACGCAGGCTGCGGATATCCTGATACAGCTTTTCCACTTCCCCGATATGCTTTTTCATATCACTGACCTGATTTAATACCAGCTCCTGCCCTGTCTGTTCTTCCTGTGCCACCTTCCAGTTTTGAAACATCGTAGTCATAACAAGAATTGCTATGATAGAAATAAAATAATGCACAAAGCTTAAAGCTCCATAAAATCCATAGATATCTGTCATGCTCTTTCCTGTATCTTTTTCATAAATATTCAGATAATATTGTAGAATGCCATACCCCGTAACTCCCACGAGAGAAGGTATGATAAGCATTACCAACTCTTTGACGCTCATTTCATCATTTTTGTATACATATGCTTTATTGATCAGACCGATTGCAACTGCAAGGAAAACGATACAAAGCACAATATCCAGAATTCTCGTTCCAGCATAAAGTCCATATTGCAGCCATTGTCTTCCTGCAATCGTATTCCCAAAAACCAGAGCTTTTGTGATAAAATCATCCAGTCTGCCTGCCATTGCAACCGCAAGCCAACGGATAGAAAAAAATGTCACTGCAAGAAATATTTTCTGATAGATGTTTCTTCTGTCCTGTACATACATCACAAGAAATGCAGCCACAACCCCCAGCATATATGCAGAAAAATTGCCAATCTGCTGCGGTATCAGATACAGCACAGACATAATTCCAATATAAACAATACTGACCAGAGCAGCTTCCCTTTTCTTTTTCATATATGGATATACAAAAACACCAAAACAGATTCCTGTAATAATCAAAATTGCAATAACAGAAAACTTCGATGTGATCATCCAGCATCTTTCCACGAAACTCATCTGACTTCATTTCCTTTCCTCTGGTTATACTTCAGATATTGCTTCACAAACTCTGGATAATTCTTTTTTGCAATCAATGCAGTTCTATTTTTCATAGTTACACAAGTTGCATCATATTTTTCTACATATTTAAAATGCACAAGATAGGCTCTGTGTGTTCGGAAAAAATCTGTTCCTGCCATATCACTTAATTCCTGTAATTTACCATAGTATTCAATATCCGTATTTCGTGTATGGATAATAACTTTTCTGTTATACACCTCGGCATACACAATATCATGCAGGAAAATTTTTATATGACTTCCGGCGGTCTGTACCATGATATACTTTTCGTCTTTTTCAAGTCTGGAACTCCTTTTTATGTTATGGACTGCCTTTGTCACAACCTCTTTCAATTTCTCATCGGAAAATGGCTTAACCAGATAATGAAATGCTCCGACATCAAATGCCTGAAAAACATACTCCTCTGCTGCTGTCACAAATATGAGTATCATATTCTCATTGTCCTGACGAAGCACCTTTGCCGTTTCCATCCCATCCATTCCCGGCATCTGAATATCCAGAAAAAGAATATCCGGCTTACTGTCACTTACGATCAGTTCATCACCCGATAAATATTTATCTATAACCGCATCCGGCAATAACTTTTTTATCTTTTCTTCCAGTATCTGAACCATAGACACTTCATCATCGCAGATAGCAATTCGCATATTGTCACTTCCTTGCTTACATATATTTATAGCTATTATATCGGATAAGTTCTTGCAATATCTATCTGGAATGTTGTGAAATGACCTTTTTTTGTTGTGAAAAGGGCAGCAAACCATTATTGGTTCACTGCCCTGTCTTCTAATCATGTCTGCAATATTAAAGAAATGAAACAAACTCATTCATTGGTATACGCTGGGACTCATGCTTTAAAGCAAAAAGACCGAACAGATTATCTCGGTCTTTTGATAGTTACGCTATTTATGCTTGATGATTAAGAACCCACTGCAATAAGTCTTCATATTCTATTTTTCCTGCTGCAATATCAAGAATCGCTTCATATAATTCTTTTTGAGTATACTTAAGTTCAATCCCATTCAAAGCAAGAAAAACCAACATTGCATGAGTTCCAATCCTTTTATTTCCATCTATCATGCAATGATTTTTTATCAACCCATACCCTAATCTCGCGGCTTTCGCTTGAATTGTAGGATACAATTCCTCCCCTCCAAAAGACTGAAAAGGATTTTCTAATGCAGAATCCAATAAATTGTAATCTCTGACTCCATCGCTTCCACCAGTCTGCTGAATCAATTGAGTATGAAGCATAAGAATCTGCTTTTTGCTCAGTTTTTTCATTTAGCCAGTACCTCATATGCTTCTTTATTCTGCTCCATGAGCTGCTTTGAAATACTTAACACATCTTCATCAGATGCAGTAAAATCCTTATCCGCTTTACTAAAATCTATAACCAGATATCTTGGTACATTATTCTTCAAAATCACTGCTGAACCACATTCGTCCACTAATCTTGCTACTTTAGAAAAATTCTGGTTAGCGTCTGAAATAGACACCATTGTTTTTGTATCTATAGTCATTTGATCACCTCCGTGATTTATTTACTATAGTATATGCAAATTTTAGGATAAATACAACCTATTTTTATCTAAACTATTTCACTACAATGCTTATGCCATTACAGGCTGATTTTCTTTTATAATTCTTTCCACTTCAGCAATACTCTTTTTCAATTATATTTAGCTTTTCATTTTGTGAAAGTTTCTTTGATAACAAAGTTCCCAATAGCCGGTGTAATTCATGCTTTTTATCCAGTCCGAGTAACTCTTTTCTAAGATTCCACAAAAGGCTCTCTGCCTCAATATCATTTTAAGCGAGGCTTCTTTCTTATGGAAGCAACCAAATTTTCTATGAATTTTTGCGATAATATTAAAAAACAGACACATGACCATAGTCACATATCTGCTCCTCATTCTTAGCCTGTTCGTATGTCTTATGCTCGGCGGCAACCTTTGATACTACGAAAAGCTCCTCCCTTGGCACACCACAGGTACGCACTCCTTTACCTACACCGCGCTCATTTCCATAAGCCTGTGCAGTATCAATATGTCTGTATCCGATCTGTGTTGCAGCCTTTACCGCATCTGCCACCACGGCATCGTCAATAAACCAGGTACCCAGCCCTAACTTCGGGATTACTACGCCATTGTTTAATGTAATTGTCTTCGTATACATCTCTGTCTCTCCTTCCAAAAAATAACACTATCATGTTCTGATAGTGTTATCATAATACCTGTAGTTAACTTTAGGTCAAGGTTTATTTTTGCTTTTGTTTTTATTTTTCTATCATAAAGGAAAAATAATATGCAAAATCATTTGCCGGAATACCCTCTCCTGTTTCATACGCCTGTATCGCTGTCGCTTCTATAGAATTTTCTCCATACAGCAGAGCAACCAGTGGCTGCTCCGTATTGCACAAAAGCTTTCCCCGTTCAGCAATCCCGGATGCCGATCTGAGGGAATATTCCCGATTTTTTACCCCATCCAATATAGGAAGCTCTGTTGACATTTTGAAGCCCTGACCTGCTGCGATCAGCCGCACCTGAAAGCGGTCAAAATCCGGAATGATCGCGATCATTCCATCTTCAGGAGAATCAGTACCTGTTCCCACCTGCATGACTTCATCCTTGCTGACAGGCTCTCCTTTCTGATAGGTTGTAACATAAATCGTCAGCCGCTGAAATGATTTTGCCACCTTATATTTATAAAGAAATGCCCCATCCACACCGGCTAAAAGCTGTGCAGTCTTCATTTCTGTACTGTCCTGATCGACCGGCTCTATATAATTCTGTGGTGCATGGGTGTTGTAAAGCAGCGCTGCCAGAAACAGTACCATTCCCACAGTAACTGCTATAAGACTTCCAATAATCCGTCTTAAGGTCTTCTGTCGCCTTTTCCCATCCGTCGTTACCTGCAGAAGATTATCCTCCGATTTCTGCTGCAGGTCATCCTGTCCGATATCTTCTCCGGCAAGGAATTCATTCAGACTGATCCCAAGTATCTCGCAAAGCGGGCTGTATACAGAGACATCCGGCAGACAAATGCCTCGTTCCCATTTGGAAACCGATTTATCGCTCATACCGAGCCGGTCCGCCACCTGCCTCTGTGTCAGCCCCAGTGCTTTTCTTTTTTCTGCAATATATTTCCCGATTTTTACAAGATCCATTCCCGTTCTCCTTTTCAAGCAATGGTATCAATTCTTCTATATAGATCATACAATTTCCTATTGGAAATTCACACCCCTTGAAAGTAGAATCGGAAATTCATGGGCTTTTGACCCGGTCTGCATTAAAATGCAGCTTTATAAATCTCTACGATATCTTCCTTGCTGAGCGGTACAAAGGAACCCTTGGAACCGTCACAGGCTTTCTGTGCCATGACATCAAAATTCTTATCATCTGTAATACCAACTGCCCGCAGATTCTTCGGAAGTCCCATCGTCTCAAAGAAGAACGTCTTGAGCGCATCGATTCCCGCGTGTGCAAGTGCATACTCATCCTCCCCGGAAAGTCCCCAGACATTTTTCGCAAATTCCACAAACATCGGAAGTGTGGCATCATTTAAAATATGCTCCATCCAGGCAGGTGTCAGTATTGCAAGACCTTCTCCGTGGGTAATATCATAAAAAGCACTCAGCTCATGTTCCATCGGATGCACACACCAGGCAGGAGAACAGCCGTCTCCCACTACACCGTTGATTGCATGTGTGCCTGCCCACATCAGATTGGCACGCGCTTCGTAATTATCCGGCTCTGCCAGTGCGACTGGTCCGTTTTTGATCATGGTGCGCAGCAGTCCCTCTGCCATAAATTTCTGGCAGTCTGCATTTTCCATAGAGAAATAATTTTCCATCGTATGGCTCATCATATCAGCCGTTCCGGCTGCAGTCTGCTTTTTAGATACAGAATACGTATATTCAGGATTTAAGATCGACATGGTCGGAACCATGTACGGAGATCCTGTACCCCATTTTTCATTTTTCGTCAGATCTGAAATCACCGCAAACGGATCCATTTCTGTTCCGGTTGCAGAAAGTGTCAGAACATCAAAGATCGGAAGTGCTGCCTTGATCTTTGTTGCATCTAAGACAAGATCCCATGCATCCCCGTCATACTTTGCACCTGCTGCAATTACCTTGGAGCAATCGATCGTACTGCCGCCGCCAATAGCAAGCACCATATCAATACCTTCCTCTTTACAGATCGCAACACCCTTTCTGACTGTTTCAATACGCGGGTTCGGTTCTACACCGCTAAGTTCAAATACTGTAAGTGCCGCATCCTTTAAAAGCTGCATTGCAGTATCATAAATTCCGTTTTTCTTGATCGATCCACCGCCATACACAAGAAGGACTTTATCACCATATTCCTTCAGTTCTGATAAGTAGGAAATAGTATCCTTTCCAAAATGGATTCTGGTTGGAATCTGAAGTGTAAAATTGTACATAAGCTTTCCCTCCGTTTCTTTCCTGTCTGCAGGAAATGATTTTGTAAAATTTTCTAAGATCACGTTTTGATCTATCTTTATTATACAAAAAAATGGGGAATTTCTCTATAAAATTTCTCTAAAATAAAGAAAACCACACACCCATTATGCTAGAGTGTGTGGCAGATCCATACAATGTTTCGTTTTATTCAGTTGGCGGTGTAAGATAACAAATAACGCCTATTGGTTCTTCACTTCCATCCTCATATTTGTAAAAATAATTTTCTTCTTCACCATTCCACTTTGTATAATTTAACATGAGTTTACCATAGTTTGGATATACCTCCACGCCATCACCTAAATATGCACTCAGATACATTCCTATATAATCTTCATTCTCTTTTATATTATATAAAATCTGATCATCCGGCTTTAATTGATAGTGTTGATCCATCTGCATATTAATGATATAGCCTTCCTGTTCATTGTAGATTACTATTGCCGGTAATGTATTCATATCCAGACTTTCCATATAATCATCAATAGATGTAAAATCCGTGATATATGTTACCTCACCCGGATCTGCTGTATCGCTTTCTTCCGCTGTACTTTCTTCTGATGCCGCTTCGTTTTCGTCTGATTCTTCTACTGCTGCTTCCTCTTCTTTTGTTTCCGGTTCCGCAACGGGCTCTTCCTTTACATCTTCAGTTGCTTCTTCTGCTGTTTCTTCTGTAGCAGCTTCCGGCTGTGTTTCAGTCTTTGAACTGCCACATCCTGCGAGTAAACAAACAATTAAACTCAGGCTAACCACTAATCTCATTGCTTTTGCTTTGTAATACTTTTTCATTTGATTATCTCCTCACTTTTATTGTCTATATAAGTATATTTAACTTATGTGGATTATTCTAACACAAAACCATCAATAATACAATCAGAATATAAAAGTACTTATATAGGCAAGGCGGTGTTCTGAGTGCAACAGGAAATAAATTATAAAATGTTAGGTCTGAAAATAAAGGAAATACGCATTAGCAGAGGGTTAACCCAGGATAATTTAGCAGAAATGGTTCGCTGTAATACTTCACATATTTCAAATATTGAAAATAATCATACAAAAGTCAGCTTAAATGTTCTCCTCGCTATCACAAATGCCCTTAATACCTCAATAGATTATTTATTATCCGACCAGTACGAAAATTCTTCTCTTGCACTGGATAATGAGATATTAAGAGCATTAAAGAACTGTGATAACGAAAAGAAGCAAAAAATTTTAAAAATGATTGAAATTCTATAAATCACTTCTATCTGATGATTCCTTTTTTAAAAGTTTCTGATAGCTCCGGTCGATCCCGATTGCTCCCAGCGGTGCAGTCAGGATGATCGCGAGAACCGCTACCGATAAAACTGTCTTACCGCAGGCAAGCCCTGCTGCCAGCGGAACAGAGCCGATCGCTGCCTGCACGGTTGCTTTCGGCAGATAAGCGATCACGCAGAATAATCTTTCTTTCCGGTTCAGCTTCGTTCCCGCCACACTGAGCCAAACACCGATTGTTCGGAATACAAGTGCGCCAAAGATCAACAGAACCGCCTGCAGTCCTGCGCCTAGTGTATACCGGATATCCACAGCAGCACCCACCAGAACAAACAGGATCACCTCTGCTGCCAACCACAGCTTCCCAAATTTCTCAGACAACCGCTTTGAAACAAACGCCGTACTTTTCAGCCTGATCACACACGCCATACTGACCACTGCCAGCAGACCGGAAACCGCAACCGTTTCTTCCAGCCAGCCTTCTATCGCGATCAGCAGGAAAGAAACTCCCAGTACGATGATCACTTTCATACTGTTTCTGATGCAATGTTTTTTTGCGTATGCCGTTTCAAAGAACAGACACAGCAAAAAGCCAAAGATGCCGCCAATCAGGATCCCCAGCACAATAGAAACCGGAATATTTACAAAATCAAGCACATTGGCGGTTCCGCCCTGAGCCATGCTCAAAAAAGTCGTAAACAGCACGATCACAAAAATATCGTCACAGGAAGCCCCTGCCATGATCATCTGCGGGATTGCTCTTTCTGTCCCATATTTTCGTTCCATCAGGCTAACCATTCGAGGCACAACGACCGCCGGTGAAACTGCTGCCAGGACCGCTCCCATGACTGCTGCCTCGATATGATTCACACCCAGAAGCACCGGTGCCAGCAGAATACAACCAATGATCTCACAACTGGCAGGTACAAAAGAAAGCATGATCGCAGATCTGCCTGCTTTTTTCAGATCCTGCAGATCCAGTGAAAACCCGGCTTTCAATAAAATAATGATCAGTGCCATCTTTCTGAGTTCCGTGGAAATCCCCAGAATAGAAGGATCTAACAGATCCAGCACATAAGGGCCTAAAATAATACCGGTTGCCAGCATTCCAATGATACGCGGCAGTTTGATCTTCTGGCAGATGGCTCCCATTGCCAGTCCTACCAGAAAAATGAGTGATAACGATGTCAGCATAATTGCTCCTCCTTATTGCTTACGCAGAAGTTTATCACAAAAGAACAAAGAATGTGCCTTGGCACATTCTTGCGCCTGCGGCGGTCGCTTGCGACATCTACATTGTACGCCGCAGTGCGCATCCCCGCGGAGCGTTTTTTGTGTAATAGAAACGAAGTTTTCTATTACACAAAAAAGCTGACACTTCTGCGACATAATATCGTAGAAGTCATCAGCTCTGTAAGCAGTTTAGGTTTCCCAAGGGAGAACTTCATTCCCTACGCTGTATAATATAACAGTGTTTTATTTCTTTGTCAAATCAGCTAAATAGCCAGACTGCCGGTAATTTTCTGAAATTCTGTGCACCGCACTGATTACTTAATTTCGGCATAACTCTCTCCTTTGTCTAATATCTGCTTCAGCTTCTGCGCCGCCGCGCTCATAGGGCGTTTCCTGTCATATACCATACATACATAACGTTCCGGGATCTCTTCCTTTAACCGGATCTGAATGACCTCATGCTTTGCCAGTGCTTCTTCTGTCATCTCTTCCGGCAGAAAGGCAAGCCCCAGCTCACTTTTGACAAGTGGCAGAACCTGATCGGTCGTCGCTGCCTCTGTATCCGGAATGATCTCCACACCATATTTTAAAAAAAGCTGGTTGTAAAAATGATAGGTTGTTGTTTCTTTTCCCAGACAAATATAAGGATACTCTTTTAAATCTTTTAAGGACAGCTCCTGACTTCCCATCGCCGTAAATGTCCTGCCGCCGATCAAAATATCTTTAAATGCCTTTAATCGAACCTCTTTCAGCGGTGCTTCCACATCAGCCGGTGTTGTAATCACCGCAAAATCTGTTTCTCCGCTTCTGACAGCACTGATCGCCTGCGGCGTAGAATGATTGTATATCTTTAGCTGTACCCCCGGATATGCAATATGGAATTTTTTCAGTCTGTCGAGCAGATAGATATTCAACGCGATCTCGCTGGCACCGATTGAAATGCTGCCATGCTCCAGCCCGACACTTTCCGCCAGTTCTTCTTCTGCCTGCTGGATCTGCATCATGGCTGCTGAAACCCTTGTATACAGCCGTTCTCCTTCCGGCGTCAGAAAAGCGCCCCGGTTTGTACGGATAAAAAGTGTACAGTTGACCTCCTGCTCCAGACAGTTCATTGCCCGTGTGATATTAGGCTGGCTGTTATGCAATATATTGGCAGCTTTTGTAAAGTTATTGTACTTTGCTACATAATAAAATATTTTGTAATACTCAAAATTGACATCCATACTATATTTCCTTGTCATATCAAATACTTATTTTTGCCATATCAATAATATCTTTTACTTATTTCTGGTACATCATTATAATCATTGCAGAACGAAAAAACAATAGATGGAGGTAAAAAATATGTTAACTGCTGTGACTGGAATCAACTGGGGTGACGAAGGTAAAGGACGTGTTATTGATCTTCTTGCGGAACAGGCAGATATTGTTGTCCGCTATCAGGGAGGAAACAATGCCGGACATACCGTTGTTACCGATCAGGGAAAATTTGTACTTAATCTGCTTCCTTCCGGAATTTTGCATTCAAATGTCGTCTGCATCCTCGGAGATGGCATGGTTGTAGATCTGGAACATCTGGAAAACGAAATCGCACAGATTCGGAAAAATGGAGTTCAGGTATCTCCTTCTAATCTGAAATTATCCACAAGAGCAACCATTTCCATGCCCTGGCATCGTGTACAGGATGAACTGGAAGAAGATCGTCTTGCCAAGTCCGGTTCTGCTTTCGGATCTACCAGACGTGGTATCGCATATGCTTACAGTGATAAATATCGTAAAAAAACAATTCGTCTCGGTGATCTGCTGCATCTGGATGATGAAGCTATGCAGGCGCGGCTAAAAACCATACTGGAATCCAAAAATCTGGAGCTTGCAGGCTGTTACCATCAGGAACCGATGTCTTATTCCGCACTTTTATCCTGGTGTCAGAAACAGGCACAGCTCTTTGCTCCTTATATTTGTGATACAGGACATTATCTGGAACAGGCACTGCTCAACGGCAAAAAAGTAGTTCTGGAAGCACAACTCGGTGCAATGCGGGATATCGATTACGGTATCTTCCCTTACACTTCCAGTTCTTCCACAATTTCAGCCTACGGTCCGATCGGAGCCGGTATTCCGGGCACACCGATCGACCATGTGGTAGGCGTTTTGAAAGCCTATTCCACCTGCGTCGGTGCAGGACCGTTTGTCGCAGAAGGTGCCATGTCAGACTCCTGGATGAAAGCACTCAGGGACTATGGCGGAGAATATGGTGCAGCTACCGGACGTCCGCGCCGTGTCGGACCTTTTGACGCTGTTGCCAGCCGTTATGGACTGAAATGCCAGAAGGCGGATAAAATTGCCCTGACAAAACTTGATGTTCTGAGCTCCTTCAGCGAAATACCGATCATTATCGGTTATCACAAAAACGGAACCATCACCAAAAACTTTGATCCACTGGATAATCTGCATGATTATCAGCCTGTTATCGAATATCTGCCTGGCTGGACAGAAGATATCTCAGCATGTGAAAGCTGGGAGCAGCTTCCGGACAATGCTAAAGCCTATGTTGCCTATCTGGAGAAACAGCTGGATCATGAAATACAGTTCGTTTCTGTTGGTGCCAAACGGGAACAGTATATCGTAAAAGGAGAATGGGTATGAGACATTTGATCGATCCTCTTGATTTTACCAAAGAAGAAACATTGCGGGTTCTGGATCTTGCCGACCGGATCAAAGCAGATCCTTCCATCTATTCCCATGTGGGAGACGGAAAAAAACTTGCTACTCTTTTTTATGAGCCAAGCACCCGAACCCGCCTTTCCTTTGAATCCGCCATGCTCAGCCTTGGCGGACAGACTCTCGGATTTGCCGGTGCTAACCAGTCCAGCGCCACAAAGGGAGAAACCATCTCAGATACTGCACGCGTTGTCAGTTGTTATGCTGATATCATTGCCATGCGTCACCCAAAGGAGGGTGCGCCACTCCGTGCTTCCATGTATGCAAAGGTTCCCATCATCAATGCCGGTGACGGCGGACATAACCACCCATCCCAGACGCTGATCGACATGATGACGATCCGTCAGCTGAAAGGCAGACTGGATCATCTTACCATAGGCTTTTGCGGGGATCTGAAATTCGGTCGTACCGTACATTCTCTCGTAAACAGTCTCGTCCGTTTTCCCGGCAATACATTTTATTTCATTTCCCCGGATGAGCTGCGGGTTCCCGAATATCTGGTGGAGGATACTTTAAAACCATCCAATACCACTTACCATGAGGTAACTGATCTGGAGGCAACAATCCCGAAGCTGGATGTCCTGTATATGACGAGAGTACAAAAGGAGCGTTTCTTCAACGAAGAAGATTATATCCGTTTGAAAGGCACCTATATCCTGACTGCGGATAAACTAAAGCTGGCTGCTCCCGATATGCCCGTTCTGCATCCGCTCCCCAGAGTCGATGAGATCACACTTGATGTGGATGACGACAGCAGGGCAGCCTATTTCGACCAGGTACAAAACGGTGTATACCTGCGAATGGCACTCATCATGTCACTGCTTGGTATCCCAGATCCACAGACAAAGGAGGAAATACTTTCATGTTAAAGGTTGAATCCATACAAAATGGAATTGTGATCGATCATATTACAGCGGGAAAAGGGATGGAAATCTACCGTCTTCTCGATCTGGAGGCTTCCGGCCAGTCCGTTGCACTTTTACAAAATGTAAAAAGCCGGAAATACGGAACAAAAGACCTGATCAAGATCGAAGGTACCACAGTACCGTCCCGGCTGGATATTTTAGGATATCTGGATGACAAGATTTCCCTTATCTACATCCAGAACGGTACAGTAGACAGAAAGGTACATCCTGTACCACCAAAGGAACTGAAAAATGTGATCCGGTGTCAGAATCCCCGCTGTATTACCAGTATTGAGACAGACTGCGATCACATCTTCCGTATGTCCTCCTCCGGAAAGTACAGATGTATTTACTGTAATCAGGAAATTCATATGAAAAGCCAATCATACACAGACAAATGCGCCATGGTAAGGAGATGATCTTATGGCACTAGTATTACCACGGGAAGAAGAAGTGGAAAATATGTTTTCCAGAATTCTTTCCTCAGAAGAATCCTGTGAAAGACTGATGGAAACATTTTATGATCATTTATGTGATGATAAAAGAGAAATGGACGCTGATCCACAGCATTTTGCGGAAGTATTGCTCAATGCTTATAAGAACGGAGATGTCAGCGCCCTTTTACTGGAGCTCTGCAACAGAAGTATGTTTGATCTGTTAAAGGAGGCTTACCTGATCCCCCGCCGTTTCCATGGGAAAAGCGGCGAGAATCCCGTTCTTCTCACAGATGCTGAAGGAAATCTGCTGCCAGATAAGTCGGACAAAGTTACCCGACACGAATATAAGAAATTTCATGAAATCTATGAGGCACACCATGCTGCGCCCCGTTCCAAACTATATCTGGCAGATGGCTATCATCTGGTCCGCTATTATACAACCGGCATGCAGATCTGCGAAAAGCAGGAAGACAAAGAAAGAGGTATTTTAATTCTTTATGCACTTCCTGATACAAAGAAACTGCATCTGACAGAGGCACAGGCTTATGATATTATCTGGTCTGCCTTTCAGGATATCCAGAAAGAAGCCTTTTCTGCCATCGTCTTCTATGGGCAGGATACCGGCATAAAATCCGGTAAAGGCTTTGATGAACTCGGCGTTTTATTGCCGATTCATCAGTTTGAATCCAATATGCTCCATCACATGCGTGCCATAGACGGTCTTGTATTGTCCTGCCGTGAAGAAATGATTAAGTTAGCCGGAAGCAACAGTTTAGACCTGACATCAGAATAAGGAGTATATCATGAAAGCTTCTACTGTCACAATACCTGTCAAAAAAAATCATATGGAGATCCACTGGCACGATTATGCAGACAAAGAAAATCCTGTTCCGATCGCCAAAGCCAGTCTGGATGCCAAGGCATCCGTGATCGGAAGAGTCGGCATTATGATGCTCGCCTGCGGAACAGGAGCCTGGCGTGTGCGCAGCTCCATGAATGAATTGTCAGAACTGATGAATATTACCTGCACCGTGGATATCGGACTGATGTCCATTAACTATACCTGCTTTGACGGCGACAACAGTTTTACACAGTCTCTCTGTCTGACAAACACCGGTGTCAATACTTCACAACTGAATCGTCTGGAAAAGTTTGTGATCCATTTTCAGGAAAAAGAACTGCTGCTAAGCTGCGATGAAATTCATTCTGCCCTGGATGAAATTGAACGGATCCACAGCCTGTATTCCCCGGTGGCACTCGCTGTTTCCGCTGCATTGGCATGCGGTGCATTCACGTTTCTACTTGGCGGCGGTATGATCGAGATGCTTTGCGCCTTCATTGGCGCAGGAATCGGTAATTACATCCGGTGTAAACTGACAAAGCATCATTTTACTTTATTCCTATGCATTATCTCCTCTGTTTCCACTGCCTGCTTTACCTATACAGTGCTTCTGAAGTTCCTGCAGCTTGTATTTGAAGTAAATCTGCAGCATGAAGCGGGCTATATCTGTTCCATGCTGTTCATTATTCCGGGCTTTCCGTTTATCACAAGCGGAATTGACCTTGCCAAGCTGGATATGCGTTCCGGTATAGAACGGCTTATGTATTCTCTGATCATTATTACCGTTGCGACTATGACCGCCTGGATTCTTGCCATGCTGCTCGGGCTGAAACCTATTCCGTTTCTTCCCCTGAACCTGGCACTGTGGCAGATGATCCTGCTTCGTTTATTGGCCGGCTTCTGTGGCGTCTTTGGATTTTCCATGATGTTCAACAGTCCTGTCCGGCTTGCTGCAGCAGCGGGGCTGATCGGTGCTGTCTCTAATACCATGAGACTCGAACTCATCGATCTTTTCTCCCTTCCCCCGGCTGCAGCAGCATTTATCGGTGCCTTTATCGCCGGTATCCTCGCTTCCACATTAAAAGGGCTGTCCGGATATCCGCGTATATCCATCACAGTCCCTTCGATCGTTATTATGGTTCCGGGCTTATATCTGTACAAGGGCTTTTACAATCTGGGCGTTATGAACCTGACCGTTGCCGCCTCATGGCTTGCTTCCGCACTGCTTGTTATTCTTGCATTGCCATTCGGTCTGATCTTTGCCCGTATTATCACAGATAAAACCTTCCGCTATTGTACCTGATCTCTCCTACAGCTTTACCTGGATAAAAGAATGGTGCATTGCCGGTAATATTTTCTCGATCAGGTCAGAAGTCTTAAAACGGATGCTGGACGTGTTGATGCACGGATGGCATCCGATCATTTCTCCCGAAAGCACATCCTCGTCGATCAAAAGCTGCACCTGATCTTCCGTATCATTCATCAGTCCCATCACACTGACAGAACCCGGTGTGATATCCAGAAACTTCTCCATGTATTCCGGCTTTGCAAAGGAAAGTCTTGCCGAACCGATCTGCGCAGACAGATCCTTTGTATGAAACGTCTTTGTATCCGGAATCATCAACAGATAAAACGCCGTTTCCTGTCTGTTGCACAAAAACAGATTCTTGCAGACAGTTGCCTGCAATGCCTCATCAATCTCCTGACAGTCCTCCATCGTCATCGCAGGCGCATGATCGATGCGCTCATACGAAATACCAAGCTGATCTAAGAGATCATATGTCCGTATCTCCTTTGCCAGCCGGCCTGTTGTATCCTGTGGTCTTCCTTTTTGTAATTCCATATGTAATGCTTCCTCCTTGTCGTTATAATAGTCCTCTGTTATTTTATGATCACCGCCACAGCGCATGGCACTTTGCCATCACACCATGTATATGTTACATTCTGATACCCTGCGTCCCAAAAAAATTTCTGATAGGAAGTAAGCGTAAATGCTCTTTTAAAATCAGCTCCTGCTTTTCCGATCTGCGCCGTAATCGCATTCGTTTCTCCCTTTTCATTCTCATTCATATAAGTCGGAATAATGATCCTGCCACCTTTTTTGCAGACACGGTCAAGCTCATGCAGTGCCTTATACGGTTCCTCCAGCAGATGAATAACATTCGCCGCCACAACCACATCAAACCTTTCCGCCGCAAAATCGATCTGCAATATGTTACCCTGCTGAAACGTTACATTCCGATATCTTGCACATTTTTTCTCTGCTCTTTTCAGCATTGGTAGAGAAAAATCTGTGGCGATCAGACTCTTACATTTTCCGGCGATCACACCACTCAGCATACCTGTTCCGCACGCACATTCCAGTACCTCATCTGTCGGCTGTATCAAATCTGCTACTACCGCACATAAGGTCTGATGTGTTTTTCTGTTTATAATGTTTGTGAAAATATCGTAAACACCCGCTACTTTATCCCAGAACATAGCCTTTCCTCCTATTCATTCATCAGCCATGCAAATGCCTTTGCCGTTCGTAAAACAGGATTTTTGAAATGTCCTCCCGGATTCCATTCCAGCGTACAAAAATGCCCGCTCGCCTGCAGATGTGCATAGCCTGTCCGGATGCAGGCTCCCACCTGCGCCATAACCGGATTTTTGGTCTTTTCTTCCTTCTCGCCCAGACTCAGATAAACCTTTTTCGCTTTTATCTCATGCTCTTTCATATAAGGGATAAAGCCCGGAAACCAGACGGAAGGCGAAGCTGCTGCCACACCTGCAAACAGATCTGTCTGGTAAGCCGCCCACAACGAAAAAAGCCCGGCAAGAGAATAACCTCCGATATAATACGTTTTACTTTGATCTACACACAGCTTCTTGATTTCATCCAGTGTCTGCGCTGCCCCGTCTCCAAATTCTTCTGTTCCATATACAGCTGGTGCTTTCCATGGTGTAAGTTCCTGATTCCACGCGTCCACCTTTGCCGCAATAAGAGAAAATGGTCGTTCGGTCATTTTCTGTATCTCTCTGACCTCGTCCTCTAACGTAGGCAGTTCATGCTCTCCCACAAGCTGGATCAACACATTCTCTGCCGCCTGCTCACCATATTGATAGATTATCATATTACTTACCTGACATATCCACAACCGTTTCTGACCGGCTGTTCTTCTCCCGAAACATAATGTGTTCTGAATGCCATATTGCATTCGCGCAGCTCCATCTTACCGTCAATATATGGCTGGTACATTTCCAGAATGCCCGGCGCACAACCATCACAGCCACCCTCTATATTTCCAAGTGACTCTGCTACGATTGCTTCTCTTTCTTCCTTTGTTGTATCTTTGATCAGTAAACTTTTCATGAGTTTTCTCCTTTTCTATTTATCCCCTATGTCACTACCATTCTATCATGAATCAGCATATATTGTAGTCTTATCAACACATAATATCTGCTCCTTCTTCCAATCCTTTAAGTTACTTCTCTGCATTATCTCCAGCCACTTCAATAGCTCTATAAATTTTTCCCTCATAAAATCATCTCCCTCCGTTCTTTTGTAATAGCCGCACCATATAGAACTTATTTTTCATTTACATTCCTTTACAAATTCCAATTCATCACATATACTCAACGCACCTAATCAAACTTAAATACATTAAGCCCTGTTTCTTCATCATAAACTCTGTCAAC
>ENA-ORPK01001336-ORPK01001336.1-human-gut-metagenome-genome-assembly--contig:-NODE-1336-length-19741-cov-3.201158_pt1 | contig 19741 bp, 20 predicted proteins | sample MGYA00242139_ERZ509068 | MGnify/ENA primary metagenome ERZ509068 (study PRJEB26280, sample SAMEA2338687) | human gut metagenome | biome: human gut; feature: human-associated habitat; material: faeces... | reverse complement strand
TAAAATTATATTTACATTTTGTAACATTTTGTTAGATTTAATAATTAAACAGAGAACCTTGTAAAACTAGCTAAAAAAGAGATTGCGGAAGTTGGATTTGCTGAATTCAAGGCAACAATAATTTCTTCAAAAGATAAATGTATCGAAAGCATTAAAAAAGAGCCCGTAGGCTCTGATTTTAATTGTTCCAGTTGTTTTAAAACTTTAATTGTTATGTAGCTTACTGCTGTCATGATTTAGGCATCTTAAAATGTTGCAATTTTTCTGAAACATTTGGCTGAAATCTTTTATCAAAAAACGCAGAATTGTCGAAAATCGTTAAATTGCTTTTTGTGCCGAGATTTTCAAGTCATATCCTAGACCTGCAAAAATTTTGTGTAAAATTTCTATACTTGGTATCATTTTACGAGAAAAAATCTTGTATAGTGTAATTCTGTTAATCCCGATTAATTTTGCAAAATCACAAATAGTATAATTTGCCTCAATTAAGGGTTTCAAGTTATAAATCAATTCATTAACATCTTTGGTAGTTGAATAATCTTCTAAGAGACTATCAAGCCACATTTGTGCATATTCAGAGTCATTTTTTAATTGTTCTTTTAAATTGTCCTGATGTTTTGGAAAATTTTGTAACAATTTTTGTTCTTTTTTATTCATAAGTCAATCTCACTTTCAAATATTATTTTCTTGAATTATAATCATTCAAATATTTTTTAGCAGTTTCAATATCTTTACTTTGTTTTGATTTGTTGCCACCTGTAAATAGCAAAACTATTGTATTTTCTATTTCGGTATAATAAATTCTCAAACCATTGTCGAATTTAAGTTCGTAAAGTTCTTCAGAAAGTCGTCTATTATTACCATACAAACCTCGTTCAACTTTTGATAATCGTTTATCAACAATAAGCCTTAAACTTTTATCAAGTGAACAATACCATTCGAAATATGGTATTTTATTATCAATTGTTTGGTAATAAATAATTTCTTTCATATTTATATTGTAGCATATCGGCTACAACATTTCAAGTATAGTTTTATAATAATCAGGCAATTTTTGAATACAAATTGTTTTATATATTATATAGGAGAATAAATGGGAATAATTGGAAAAGTTACTCCAAAAATCTATGAATATTTACGATTTGCTGGAAAATCTTCTGTTTTAGAAGTAAAACCGCTTAGTAGAGTAAATGCCAGCGGATTAAAATATAATGCGAATTTTGCACAATCCTTAAAGTACAAACCAGAAGAAATTAGTTCAGCATATAGAGAATATGCAAAAAGCCCATACGTAAATTATTATTTACGAGAAGGGGTTCCTCTTTCAGAACAAAATAATAAACTTGTTAGTTGTTTAAAACAAGGGATTCGAGAATCAATCCCTAAAACGGGAAAGTTTTATCGAGGGATACCAGATTGTCCTGATGAAAAAACTGCAGAAAAACTTATTTTTCAAAACTTAGGATTTACCTCAGTAACACCCGAAATTAACAAAAATTATGCTGAATCATTTGCGGTAGGCAAAAATAGTGCTATTGTTGAGTTTGATTTAAAGAAACCACTTAAAGGTTTTCAAGAAAATAATTACGAAGTAATATTTGACACAAAAGCTTTCACGCCAGACAAATATAAAATTAAAAAAGTCAAAGATAACTTATTTAGGGTTACAGAAAAAAATGAAACTGTTAAATTTGCACCTATTACTCAACATTTTGATGAAGGTGGTACTTTAGTTTTTGGATCACTTCCAGATAATTATGTGGTAAAATCAAGAGAATTTATCAAAGCACATACTATAACATATAAATATGGTCCATATAAAGGGCAAACAAAAACATTTCCGGACAGATGGGAAGAAACTCAATCTATTTTGCCACATTATCATATTGACAAATTATGGAGTACTGGAAAAGGAAGTGGCACAAATTCTGTTCAATCCGTAGTAAGAGAAAGTGTAAATAACCCTAAAACCGCAGGGCGAGTAACATTAGATGCTTGTTGTATTGATGGCAAAACATCACCAGCCGGATTTTATTATAAATTAGGTTTCCGATTTAAAGACCAAAAAATGAATAAACAGTTAGAAGAATGGATTGCGAATGGAGGAAAACGAGAAAATTCACCATTTTTAACAGGTATGATGTACTTACCAGCAGAAAATATAGAACATTGTTTAAACTATAAGGTTATTTAATTTCGTAAAACTTGCTAAAAAAGAGATTGCGGAAGTTGGGTTCGTTGAAGTCAAGTCAGCAATAATTTCTTCAAAGGATAAATGTATCGAAAGCATTAAAAAAGAGCCCTTAGGCTTTGATTTTAATTGTTCTAGTTGTTTTAAATGGTGGAACTTCACATACGGCTTAATACTCCAAACTCTCAAAATCATCCCAATCTTCGAATTGATTTAAATAGAGATTAAAAAATTTTCTATTCTCATTTTTTTCCTCTCTTATACTTTGTTGCATAACTTTATATTTTGCTATTGCATCTTTACGCATTAAGTTCATTGCTTTCTTGCGTGGAGCTTTATATTTACAATACTGTTCTTTCCCCAATTCCGCTACAAGTTGATTTAAATTTGTTTTTTTATCTTCCATTAAATCAGTAGCTATATTATCATTATCAAAATACCTATTTAAAACTTTTTTTATTAATTTACCATAAGCAACCTTACTATCTTGTGTAGGTTTTGATACATTCGCAATTTATACTCCTAACATCATTAATACAAAAAAAGAGCCTTTTGGCTCTTGATTTTAAATGGTGGAGGTTAGGAGATTCGAACTCCTGACCCCCTGCGTGCAAAGCAGGTGCTCTACCAGCTGAGCTAAACCCCCTCATCTCTCCGAAGGCTTGTACCCTCTAAATTAAACAATGCAGATTCCACACTTCCCAGAAGTCTGACCAGCTGAGCTAAACCCCCACATTTGGGTCGTGACTCTTGCCACATTTACTAGTATACATGCTGATTTTTTTTTGTAAACCCCTTTTTTTAATTTTTTTATTTTTTATTTAATTATAATATTATACAATTTTATTTTTCCACTGTGCCTGAATTTCTAAATGAATTATGGTGAACTTAGAAATTCTTTCACCTATCACCATAGGGAGAGGATTTTACCTTGCAATCTTATATAAAAAATATTAATTCAAAAAACGCCTCAGGCTATTCCAAGAGGCGTTTTATATGTTTTAATATAAATTCAGCAACTAAAATGTGCTTACCATTTCCATGTTTGAACCGCTTACTACATTTGAATAATCAAAGTTGTTTGTTGTTTTTTGTTCAAAGTAGCTTACGTTATCTAAAACTAATTCGTCACATTGTTTCAATGTCATTAATGACAAGTTTTTAGCTGTTTTGGAATCAACGATTAATCTGCCCACTCTCATATTTTTTGGCAATGCAGTAATTTTTGTATTTCTGATATTAAATTCATTTGCTCTTACATCTGTATTCAATTTTTCAATACTGCTTTTTTCGATTGTAAATCTATCTGTCCAAATATGTTCAGGAAGCTTTCCGATTTTTGCATTTGTCATGTTTACAAAATTTGCATCAATTGGTCTTTCAATTTTTTTGATTTCTGCACCTGACATGTTCAATGTGTTAGAAACCCAACCAATTGAAAGTCTGCCAATTGTTGCTTTTGACAAATTCAAACTTCCTTCTACGTGATCCAATTCCAAAGTTTTGATATTGCAACCTGACAAATCTAGGTCACCACTTTGGTAGTTGTCAATAATTTCTTGATAATTTTTTTTCATTTATTATTCCTCCAAATTCCATCTTTTATAATGTACATGTAAATATGATTTTTTTAATCATACAAACAAATGTTTTTTGAAATTTTTTGTTAAAAATTTAACTCTTTTTCTAATAATTTTAGAATAAAATCGAGTCTGTTTTTATCGTTTTCATGCCACCAACCGATTAAGGTTTCAAAAGCAGTTGCTTGACGGTATTCTGCCTGAATATGACGTCTGCCGATTGGGATAGGCAAATTCCTTGCTCGTCTGACAATTTCTGTTTCTTCTTCTGTCAAAATTTCTTCTAATTTTTGAAGCAAAAAAGCTTGAAAAGATGCCTTAACTTTTTCTGTCGTAATTTTGTGTAATTTTTTTGCATTTATTTATAACTATCGGATTAATTTTTTTGCATTTTCGGTAATTCTAATAGTTTTTTCTCTAATAAAAGTTTCCCAAACAGCATCACCAATGTATGCGTAATTTCTTAAATTCATTTCTGCCATAAAATGAGTTTACTACAAATATTGTTTTTCTGAAAAAATTATGCAATAATTTTTCAAGAAAGAGAGATTTTTATGAAAAAAAGTTTTATATTCGGACTAATTTTTACAATATTTTTAGCAACACATGTTCAAGCTTCTGAAACCGCAAAAACTATTGATACAAAACAATCTTGTGGATGTTCAAAACAAACAAAATGTTTAGATTTAATGACGTCAATGTATAATGAGCGTGCAACTTTGTATAACGTTTTAAATTTATCAAATGATCAACAAAAATGTAAGGATGTAATCGACAAAAAACGTTACGAAGAACTTGGGAAACAGTTCCAAGAATATGAAAAAGAAAAATATGTTCTTGATAACATGTGCAAACATAATGCGAGCGAAAACGCATTAAAAAAACAAGAAAAAGTCGTAAAAAATATTGAAAAAGAGATGCAAAAAACAAGTAATAAATATGACAAAGAATTCAAAACAATTTTAAATTCTGAACAAAAATCTAAATATAATACAATTCGAAAAATGGAGAAAAAAGAAGTTAAATATTGTATGAAAAATAAGGCTTTTTATAAACGAGACCCAAAACTTCGTCCATTTGGAGAAAAAATGTATTACGGCGAACAAAACGAAGTTCTCTGTCCTATTCACAAGAAATGGCATCTATTCGGTTATAAACACAAAGCATAAGTAAAATTTTACGGTTAAATAAACATATTTATTTTGTACCATAACCTATCTTGCCAAATCTTAAAAAAAATGTTATTATTTACAAAAAGGCTGGTTATATGCATATTAATAATGTTTCTCCTAAAACATCTGGACGTAGTGTTTTTTGGTTTGTAATACTTAGTATTATCATGACTGTTGGTTTTGTATATTTTTATATACAGACTAATCCTGGAAGTTATTCTTTTACAGGTTTTTGTGATTGGTATATGTCCCTTTTTAAGGCATTAAAAGAAAGTTCAACAGATGAGCCAATGTTGCCTTGGTTTTCATTGGTAATTATTCCATTATTTATTTATGGCGGAGCAATTGTAACTATTGTTTCAAGACATCGCTCTGTAAAAGAATTTGAAAACGCCTTAAATTTAAAATCTGTTGATTTTTTACAAGGCAGAATTAATTTTAATTTCACTCAACCTAAATACAATTTTGCTTGTGGATACAATGATATAAATGAACTCAAATTAGTTTTGAATTCTGTTATGATTCACGCAAGATCAGGTTCTTATTTGGCAGTGTCAGATATTGAATTAAAATTTACTGTACTTAATAACAAAAAACTTTCTTTGACAAATGTACCGATAAATCTTATGAGAACAGTGTACGGGATTATTGATTATGGAAGAGCTATACATAATTTTTCGTACAAATTTGGTGGTGCAGGAACTGTTGAAGATGTTCGAGAAAAGGTTGAAGATTATATGCAAACCGGTTGTAAACAAATTCTTGCAACTCCGGCTGAGCAATCTTTCAAATGGCTTTCAATAGTATTTTTTTTACTGGGAATATTTTTCTTATACACATTCAAAGATATATTGAGCGATTCGGAAACAGCTCTTATTAGTATGGTAGCATTTCCTGCATTTGGTTTTATAGCAGTATCATTTATATTTGATTTTTTCTTGTTGGCAGACAAGTGGAATGAAAATAGGTATAAAAGGTTTTAAATAAATGGATAGAAAAGAGATAGATCAAAAACTTGAAGATATTTCAGCTAGAATGACTAGTTCTAAAGTTTTTAATAGTGAAGAAAAAGATGAAATTGAAAGTACGCTGAATACAATTTTAGAAGTTGAACCGACAAATTCGGAAGCACTTTATTGGATTGCTTATTTGTATATGAAAGATAAAAATTATAAATCTGCGTTGGAAAATTTCGAAAAGACATTAGAATTAGAAAAAGACTCAACTATGCGAGAGTTAATTCAAGATAATATTGATATTTGCAAAATGCTTGTAGATTATGAGTACGGGGATAAAAGGAATTCCGGAGATAAAACTGAAAATATTTTGGGTAAAGCTCCTGATATGCTTGGAAAAGTTTCACCAATAGCTCTTTTTATAACCAAAATAGTAATTTTATTGGTGGCAATCTTAATATTTTGTCCATCATTGATTTTTTCTTACAATGATAGAAAAATTCTTAATGATACAAATTATTATAAAGTGCAGAAAGAAACAGAATTAGCGCAAAAAACTCAAAAATTACGTACTAATGCCACAAATTCTAATAAAACATCGAAAACAACCGGAAATTACATAAATTTAACAGTAAATCCGCTATCTTCGCTTAATTTTTTAACTAAAAAACAAATTTATGATTTGAGAAAATATTATGTACAAAAATCCTTGTTCGCATCAAAAGATTACGAACCAGACGCAGAAGTTTTTGGTAGGATAGCAGATGGCAAGCCTTGGTGGACAAGCAAACCTTGTACCCCGTTGAATTATGAAGGCGACTACCACGAAAGAATTCAAGGAGATTCTAAGGTCAGTGCACAATTAAATAATCCAAATGCCCTTGTAGGTATTAGTATGGCTTATTCTCCTTGGGAATACGAAGACAATACTGAGTTTTGCAACAGCAAATCTGCAAAATTTTTGCCCGAAAGGATGAGTTATAGTCCAAAAGAAAATCTGATAGTTGCTGAATATAAAGTGCCTTCATATTTCCACCGCTTAAAATCAAAAGTTAACGGAAAAATTATGGGATATCCTTTGCAATTGTCCGGCATGAATGCGATTGATTTTGGTTACAATTACGTTTACGCATACGAAGCTAAAAATATCGGCATGATGAATCCTGAAAGTTCTAATATGACAATGGATGTACAGATATTTAAAGATTACATACACCTTGGCGGAAGTTGCAGATACAAAGACGGGTGTAACAATATTTCTCCATTACAGACCAATTTGATGTTTGCGGTCGACAATTTACCGGCAATAATTACACTGAAACTTTGGAAAAAACAACCGATAAACAAATACGTAAAAGGCGATATATATTACAAAATATTGATTACTGACTAAGATGAAGATTGAAAAAAATGAAAAATATGTTAAAATTAAAATATACAACGAATTATGGGGCAGTTAGAATATGAAAAAGACTTGTGATATTGTTAAGAGATTCTTAAATAAGTACAGTAAACTAAAATCAGCTTATACTTTGGCAGAAGTTGTCGTAGTAATGCTTGTTGTTGCAGTTGTTGTAAGTGTAAGTATTAAGATTACAAAAGTCAAATTAGATAATATTATTTCATATACATATTATTCCGGATATTCGACGTTGAGAAGTGCTACTGGACAGGTTCTTGCAGATTTCAAATCAACAGATGATGACTATATGGACAAAGAAGCAATGATAATGCCAAAAACATTGCTATCACTGATTATGCCTTTGCAAAAAGCTTTTGCGGGTGATAAAAAAGTTTATTTTGCACCAGTACAGTCAATGAAAAACTCATTCCGGTATTCAACTTTTTCTGGAATTAGTTATGCCCCAGTCGGTTATTATTCATCTTTAGAAGAGTTAATTGCAGAAAGAAAAGATTATATTACTCAAGCATATCTTGATTCAGAAAATCCCGCAAATAGAGATTGGTATACTAAATGTCCAGGAACCGTTGCAGATGTTAATAAGGTTGATTGGCCGTCTTATGCTGGTAAATATTCTTCTTGTACCCAAAAATGTTATGACCAAATTATAAATAATTTATATGGTAATAGTGCAAAATATCAAGATGTTTTTAATAGACCAAGAATTTGTGGAGATACTTTTGGAGAAGTTGCTTTTAAATGTGTTTATTATGCAAAAAGTACAGGTGGTTATGACTCTTGGAAGGTAAAACCTGCTCCAGGAAACAGTTGGCAAAATTTGGATACTGAGCCACAATTTAATGGGCAATATTATTACTGCGAAGGATATACTGAAGATGATGATACTCCAGAACCCGATCCAAATGTTTGCACCACCCCGTCAGAAGCTGAACAACAGGTACATCGTTGCCAGAACCAAGAAGAATGGAAGGGTGAACCGACTTGCGGGTATGTTCCAATAACTTGTCCCGAAGGCAACCATTGGAGCGTAAATTCCTGCGGATGCGTACCTGAATCACCTACCCTTCCACGTAAGGGAATAAACTTCTGTAGAAAATTTGTAAGCTATACAAATACAAAATCGAATTCTCCGGAATGTACAGGTACTGCAATCTCTTCTACTGAAACAGATTTCAGCGACAAAACAGCAGATATAACACTTCGCAACGGAATGCGTATATATAACATGAGCCAAAATCCACAAGAAATCGGAATTCTTGAAGGAAATACTCAAGGTGCATCATATGACGGTGTCCCGAATATTAATACATTTGGTTACACAGTTTACCTTGATATCGATGGAGAAAAAGGCTCATCTACGCTTTGGGAAGATGTTTATAAATTCTACATAACAATGGCAGGGAAAGTTATACCTGCTTATGATGAAAACAATCCAAACGAAGAAGTCGGTGGTAATAGTAGACGACACCTTATGACAAGCGTCGAAAGAGAAACTATCGTTGACGGACGTCGTCAAATGCGATGGTTGAAGAAAAGCGTAACCTTTAAAGAAGGCGCTTGCACATCTAACTACTTAGGAGCTTCTTCTCGTTATTGCAACGGAGTAAATTTACTTCCGGATTGTAACGATCCGATCAACCCATGTCTTATGAAACACGTAAGTCCAGTGAAGTTTTTCTAACAGATGATGCGTAGATATATCTAAATACATCAATTTCTCACATTTTAATTTTCAATCTTGTAACATCCACCATTGTATGAAATTCTAATCTGTGATAGGCTTTTGGTATGATTACGAAATTTGAAATTGATGAGTTAGCACAACAATATGAAACTCCGGATTTTATAAAGGATGATCCGGTACAATTCCCGCACAGATTTAACCAAAGTAAAGAGGACTGCGAAATTGCAGGATTTATTGCTTCCTTGTTGGCTTATGGAAATAGAAAAGTTTTTATAAAAAAACTCAATGAATTATTTGAAATAGCTCAAAATGAACCGTATAATTTTATTTTGAATTTTGAACCGAAAATTTTGAAAAGTTTTAATTATCGTTTTGGTACAACGTCAGATTTTGTAGAAATATTTTCTGCAATGCATAAATTGTATGAAAAAGATGGCGGGCTGGAAAAATTGTTCAAATACGGTTATGATAATCAACTTGATGGTAAAAATCATATTAATTTTATACCAATTGTTGATTATTTTTATTCGCAATTTAGTGATAAAGCCGGACAAGGCGCTTATTTTATGATTCCAAATCCTAAAAAAGGGGGAGCGATGAAGCGTATGTGTATGTTTTTGCGCTGGATGATTAGAAAAAGCTCTGTTGACTTAGGAATTTGGCATTTTATGAAACCGTCAGAACTCCTAATACCTTTAGACACACATGTTGCAAGACTTTCTCGAGAAATGGGTATTTTAACAAGAAAATCAAACGACTTTAAAGCCGTTCTGGAAATAACTGAAAATCTTCGTAAATTTGACTCACATGATCCGATAAAATATGACTTTGCTATGTTTGGTTATGGAGTGAATAACAAGTGAAACGTGAAAAGTGAGAAGTGAAAAGACCATTTCATTAGTGAGTGGTGAATGGTGAGTAGTGAGCAGACTGTTTAAAAAAGAAGTAGGGCGGGATACACATCCCGCCAACGTTATTTCAGACAATGATACTTCAATCAACATTAACAGATTCTGAATAAGACGAAGATCTACGCTGGACGCTAGATTTTCTGTCTTTTTAGAATGACGGGAATTGCGACTATTTAATAAAATAACTAAACCGTAATTTCATTTTTCAATTGCCCAAGCGAACAGTTCACCTGCTTTTCGGTTGTAATCTCTGCCGTCATCTTTTGCAAAAAGATTTTCATAATGGCTGTTTGTACTTCCGTCAAGTGAAAATGATGGGTTTGTCATCATTAATTGATGAGTTGTAATTCCGTGTTTTAGCGGAAACAAGTCATCCATTTGCATAAAACTAGGAAGTTTGTCACTTGCATAATTATAGGCAAAAAGTGCGCTGTTTATTCGGTTTAGTTTTTGCTCGTAAGAAAGTCCTCCTTCGTTATTGTCATTTGTGACCTCAACTCCGACTGCAAAATCTCTTTGGTATTTTAATTTTTCAGACAAATTTTTAACCGTATTAAAATCATCTCCTGTTATAAAATCAGTTCCGGCATTCAAACCCATCAGGCGGTATCTTTCAAAATTGTCAGAACTTTTTTCACCAACAAAACTAATATCTGTTTTGCCAGAACGAGCTCTGATTTCATACAAAATATACTGCATTTGATGATAATTCGGGAGTGCACCGACACCTGTATAATTCGTCATATCATAACCGCCGATGTGTTTTGCAGAGTCAATGAACATACATTCAAAACCTAAATTCATTAGTTTTACACATTCATTTATGTATATTTCAACGTGTTCAGAATTATGCCAGCTAAAAATTTCGTCATCCTGATTAGGTTTGGCAATTTTTATCTGATCTGCAGAAATTACATTGCGAAAACCAGCCTTTATTCCCCTAAAATGTGCCAAATCTACAAATGCTTTTAATTGTTCTTTTTGCGAAATTTTATCAACAATTGAGTAATCTATTATATTATCGCTATAGTTCGTATTCAGCCTTATTGCATATAGCGAATTCTCTTCGTACAAACCTTTTTCGTAAGCGTCACCATAAATATTTTGCCAAATTTGCGATAAAATTACACAATTTGCAAAACTTTTTGCAGATGGTGGAATTGCAGGTAAAAGCTTTATACAGTTCAGAATTCCGTTGCAAGTACAGCCATTATCCATAACAGCAATTGCTCTATTGTTGATTTCGATGTAATTTGCAAGCCTCCCCCATTTGTCACCATAGTTCGGTGTTGCAATATTGTTTGGAAAATTTTTATAAAAATTACCGCTTTCTGATAGAGTTACAATAATTTCTATTGCTTTTTTTAGGGGAAGTTTAAGCAAATCTGCAGGAACGATATTCGCAAGCCAACGTTTGTTATATGCACTACTAATCCCGTGGAATGCAATATAATTGCTGAAATTGTCTTTTTTAAGCTCTGTTGTTTCGCCAATAGCTTTCAATAATTTGTTAACACAATTCATAAACAAGTTATAAATAAACTTAATAAAAAATTCATTATCTAAGGTGGTAATAAAAAATTTTTTGGTGCTAAAATTAACGTAGTAGTTATAAGAAGGAGAATAGTTATGATTAATGAAAAATTGGAAAAAGCTTTTAATTATCAAATCAATAGAGAATTATATTCTGAATATTTGTATTTATCAATGCAAGCATATTTTGAAAGATTGAATTTGAAAGGTTTTGTAAACTGGATGACAGTACAAGTTCAAGAAGAACATGCACATGCAATGGGAATGTTCAATTATTTGTGCCAAAGAGGTGGAAAAATTGAACTTGAAGCAATTGAAAAACCTGAAATTGATTGGAATTCACCTTTAGAAGTTTTTGAACATATTTTAACTCACGAAGAACTAGTTACATCATTGATTAACCAATTGATGGATGTAGCAGAAGAAACAAAAGACCGTGCAGCAATTTCGTTTTTAAACTGGTATTTGAAAGAACAAGTTGAAGAAGAAGATAATGTTGGCAATGTGTTAGCAACATTAAGATTAATCGGAGATGACAAGAAAGCATTGTTAATGCTTGATAAAGACCTTGCTACGAGAACATTTGTAGCTCCTGTAATCGGCTAGGTTGAATTCAAACAAATATTATTAGAAATTTTGAAAAGGCAGAAAATCTATGCTAAACGCTAAATTTTCTGTCTTTTCAGAATTACATAGATTGATGCTACTTATGATATCATTCTGGTTTACGATTGGTGTTTTCTTATTTAATCTCTAAATACTTGTAGACAATGACGGGGCGATGTTGATAAATTGGCGAACTAAATCGCGATCCCAAAGTTTGCCGGCTCCGTCTTTCAAGATTTCGCAAGCCTTTTCAACACTCATTCCTTTTCTGTAAGGTCTGTCAGAAATTAATGCGTGATAAGTATCTGCAACGGCAACAATTCTTGCCTCAAGTGGAATTTCATCACCTTTCAAATGCTCAGGATAACCACTTCCGTCAACGTGTTCGTGATGATATTTTACAATCGGGATTAAGTCGTGCAAGGCCTCGTTTGGCGCAAGAACTTTTTCAGCACCGATTACAGGGTGTTGTTTCATGATTTTCCATTCGTCATCTTCTAATTTTCCTGGTTTTTTCAATACATTTTCAGGAATGCCGATTTTGCCAACATCGTGAAGCAATGCGCCTAATTTAATTCTCTGAACTTCATCTTCAGGAAGATTTATTGCACGAGCAAGGGCTTCTGAATATCTTGAAACAGAAGTCGAATGACCTTTTGTATACGGATCTTTTGCATCAATTGCACTCGCAAGAGAGTTTGCAAGTTCCATCAAATGGTTTTGAGAAACAATTTGTTCATTGTTGAATTTATGGACAAGTTCTTCTTCAAAGTTTACACCTAATTGAGAATGGCGTTTTGCAATAACTTCTGCATAAGAATGCAATGCGTCATCATCCCAGAAATTGAAATCTGATGAACTTACAATTGCAGACATACCTTCTTTATAACCTTTAGCCTGTGAAATATACATTGCTTGTTCTGCAAGGATAAGAAGTTTTTCTTGATCACGACTGCATTCAGGATAAGTTGCAATACCAACGGAAACCTTTACAGGTCCAACGTCATCAACAAAACAACAAGATAAACAATAAGTAATATATTCTGCCAAATATTTAGCGTCCGGAGTGTTCGTGTCAGGCAAAATAATCGCAATTTCATCACCGCCGTAACGTCCTGCTTTATCGTTGCTTCTTATATTTTGTTTAACTTTTTCAGCCAAAAGCTTGATAACTTCGTCGCCTTTTGCGTGTCCAAGTTCTCTGTTGATTTTAGAAATATTGTTTACATCAAGCATAATGATTGATAAATTTGAATCGTTTTCTTCTGCTCGTCTAAGTTCTGCAGACAATACTTCTTGGAAACCTCTGTGAGTATACAAGCCTGTCAAAGTATCAGTGTTTGCATACTTGTTAGTTTGTTCAAGTAATTCAACATTATCCATAAATAATGCACAATAATTTGCGATAAACGAAAATAAACCGATATGATTTTCGATATTGTCTTTCCCAATCGCCATAACACCTTTACATCCGCTAACAGAAATTAACGGCAAAATTAATGTCGGGGATTGCTGGATATATGGAATATTTAAAAACTTACTATTTTTGCAAACTTGCGGAGAACCATTTTTAAAACACTCAATAACAGGATTTGTGTCATCTGATAGGAATAATTTTGATGTGTAAGTGCTTCCCATAGAATTGAAAAGCTTGATATTAATACATTTTGATTTTTCGTGAAAAGCTCCGAATGCAGTGAAAACATTGTTTAATTTTTCTATAAATAAATTATGAACTGCGCTGAAAAGATCATAAACTGTTTTCTTTTTACTTAAAGTGTTGTTTAAATTGTTTACAAGTTCTGCATAATCAATAACTCTGTGCGAACTTGCATTGGTATTACCCATATATCCTGCATACATTCTGTTGGATGTTTTATTCGTATTAAAGTTGTTGATACGTGCAACGATATTGGATGTTTCAGCAGAAATCGGATTGGATGCTCTTTTTTCTTCTTTTTTTTGAGTTTTAACAGGGGTTTTAATTGTAGGTTTTTTCAGCGCATTAAGTTGTTTCGATAGTGGGTTCGAAACATTCTTTTCGCTCTTGGACGGCGACTTTGCTATTGATTTTTCTGAAATTATATCTTTATTTTCGTTCAAAATCTACACCTACACACATTTGTTATAAAACATATAATAAAACATTTTTGCCTAATATGGCATTATGGTTTACATAACTTAAAACTATTCTATTATTAATTTCACCGAAAAACAATACGCCATTTAGATGGCAATACCTACCATTTTAATAAACAGTACACAAATAAGTTAAATTTATTTTTACTACCTTTGTAGTATAACATAAAACATGTTTTTTGTGACCTTTTTGAGATATTTTTTTACAGAAGTTAATATTCAGAGAGATTTAAACTGTTTTTTAGGCAGTGATTTTTACCGTTAACTGTTTTTTCTACCTAACAACTCGCTAACAATATTTGTGTTAGAATATTGTGGTTGAATTAAGGAGAGCTTTCGTATGGAAAAATTTTTTGATTATATAAAAAGGCATGCCGATTTGTTTACATTTCTCGGATTACTTATATTGTGCTATTTTATTTTCTTTTTTAATATAGGAAATTACCCGTTAATGGATGTTGATGAAACGAGATATGTTTCTATGTCTAGAGACATGTTTCATTTCAAAGACTTTTTGACTTTATATTTGAATGGAGAATTTTTCTTTGAAAAACCGCCTCTTTATTTTTGGGGTGAATGTCTTTCTTTTGCAATTTTTGGAAAGGTTACCGAATTTACGGCAAGATTTCCGGTTGCACTGTACGGAACACTTTCAACATTATTGTTATATTTTACCGGTAAAAAAATTGTTTCTCGTCGTTATGGATTTATTTCAGCATTAATTCTTGCAACGACGTTAGAATTCGTGATATTAGCAAAATTTGCAATCCTTGATATTGTTGTAACAATGTGTGTCGGATTTTCAGTTATGTTTGGATTTTTGACACAATTTGTTAAAGATAAAAACAAAAAATATTTTTGGTGGTTGTTCTACATTTTTTCTGGTTTAGCTGTAATGGCAAAAGGTATTCCTGGGTTTGTAGTTCCGTTTGCAATAATGTTTTTTGTCACAATTGCAAACAAAACTTTCAAACAAGTTTTTAAACCTCAATATATTCTTCCGGGTTTTTTGCTATTCTTGTTAATCGTTTTGCCTTGGCATTTGATTATGTTCAAAATACATGATCCGCTATTTTTCCATGAATATATTATCAAACACCATATTGAAAGATTTTTAAACTCAAACGAAATCAATAGAGAACAACCATTCTATTTTTATATCTTAACTATTCTTTGGGGATTAGTACCTTGGATTTTTTCAGCAATTGCTGTTGGAATTACGAAACTTAAATCAATTAAAAAGTTCTCGATTAAAGAGCTCTCTAGCCCGCAAAAATACATGTTATTCAACGCAATTGCGTTTGTAGTAACGATGTTATTTTTCTCTTCTTCAAGTACAAAATTAATTACATATATCTTGCCTGTTTATTTCTTTACAGCGTGCATAATTGCTTTTGTCTGGGAAGATTACATGTTCAATGGAAAATATAAAAAACCAATTAATATTTCAGTATATATTTTAGGTGGAATTTGTATATTAGCAGGAATTCTAACTTGTTTTGCACAATTTGTATTACCTGCTCAAACTTATGCAGACTTTTTAATTATAAAATGGTTCTGTATTGTACTTGTTTTACTTTTTGGTATTTCTAGTATTGCTTGTGCAATCAAGAATTTCCCAAAAGGAGTTTTCGCAGCTTATGTTTTGCTAATTTTAATTACATCAGCTTTTGGAACAAAATTGTTCTATCAAATGGATTACGAGTTTGGTCAAAATGATTTGATGCAATTTGCCAAGTATGCAAAAGCTCACAATAACAAAGTTGTTGTATTGAATGATGAAAGAAAATATTCTGTAGTTTATTATTACGGTGAACCAACTGATATGGATAGCAGAGATGTTTTATTTATTTCTCAAAAAGATGAAGAAGAAATGGCAAAGCTCGGACATATTCTTGATGATAAAAATATTGTTGTGATTGTTAGAAACAAACAAATACCAGAAATTGATAAAACTTTTGATTTTGATGTAATATTAGAAGGAAGAAAACATTCACTTGTTAAGGTTCACTGACAATGTTACAAAGATACGAAAAATTTCTAAAAGAAATTTTAGATCCAAAACTGGAAAAATATTTTGAAGAACAGTGCGAATTTGTAAAATGCAAAGAAAGCTGTTCTTCGTGCTGTGAAGTTGGTGAATACCCATTTTCAAGACTTGAACTTGAATATTTAATGTCAGGTTTTGTAAATCTTTCATTTGAAACAAAACATATAATAAAAGAAGAAATCAAACATCTGAAACGAGAACAACCTAAGATGTATAAATGCCCGTTTCTTATTAATAAAATGTGTTGTCTGTACAAATACAGAGGAATAGTTTGCAGAATACACGGACTTGCTTGGTATGACGAAGTCGAAAACAGAATTCGTCTACCATATTGCGTAAACAAAGGTTTGAATTACGGTTCCGTATTCAATCGTGAAACGGGCGAAGTATTTTTAGAAAACCCAATAAAAGAACGATTGAGGATAGATACTATCCTCAAAAGTCCTGAAGCTGAACCTTATAACCTCGAATGTGGAGAAATTCGTCCACTTTTAAAGTGGTTCTAATACGTTTTAAATACTCTAAATTTTAGTGTAGATATTTTACATATAAGTAAACAGAGCTTATTACTAAAGATACAAATGTTACAAGTGCACCGTATTTCATAAATCTCATAAATGAAATAGTATAACCTTTAGAATGGGCTGTTTCGCTTACAATTACATTTGCAGCTGCGCCGATTATCGTCAAGTTACCGCCAAGACAAGCACCTAAAGATAATGCCCACCACAACGGATGATGTCCTGTGCCTGTGTATGGTAATGTATGCTGAACTTGCGCAATAAGCGGAGCCATAGTAGCTGTGTAAGGAATATTATCAATAATGCCTGACAACATACCTGATCCCCACAAAATTAACATTGTCGCAACTGTCAAACTTCCGTGAGTAAATTGAATTAATTTATCTGCTAAGAAGCTGATACCGCCATTTGCTTCAAATCCACCAATAATTATGAATAATCCGATGAAGAAGAAAATAGTGAGCCACTCTACATCTCTATAAATTTCTTTCGGTTTTTCAAACAACAGCAAGAACGATGCACCGGCTACGGCAAAAACATAAGCCGGAATATGAGTTACATCATGAGTTACGAAACCGGTAATTACTAATAATAGAGTAATCATAGAGCGAATCATTAATTTTTTGTCAGTAATTGTTTTAGAGTTATCAAGGTTTGCAATATGTTCCATTTTTTCTTTAGTTGCTTTGAGCGATTTTCTAAACATAAAAATAAGTAATCCGATACTTACTAAGAAAATTACAAGAATAACTCCAGTAAGTTCGTTGATAAAATCCATAAAACTTAAACCGGCTTTTGCTCCAATAATAATATTTGGAGGATCACCGATTAATGTCGCAGTTCCACCAATATTTGATGCCAGAACTTCTGATATCAAAAACGGTATTGGATCACAATCAAATTCTTTAGCAATAACAAATGTAACAGGCATGATAAGAACAACAGTCGTAACGTTATCCAAGAACGCTGATGCAATTGCCGTAAAACCAGCTAATGCAAAAAGAACGGTTTTTGGATGACCTTTTGTCGCTTTCAAAATCTGAATTGCCATCCATTTGAAAACTCCACTACGGCTTGCAATATGTACTAAAATCATCATACCGATAAGTAAAAATATTACTTCAAATTCAATATAGTCAAACACGGAACGAATATAAGTTCCTGTCTGATGATTTACAACACCGTGGAATGGCAAAAGTCCCAATAACATTGTTAAAGAAGCGCCAACAAGGGCAACAACGGACTTTTGAATTTTTTCGCTCGCAATGAAAATATAGGCAATCAGCAGAATTGCTCCTGATATAATCATTCCGTAATTTGAAACTAAATGCATAATCTTACCCCCATAAACTTTGGATTTTATTATAGCATGAAAAAATGTGAAAAGTGAATATTTAAATGCGTAGATGTAAAGTCTATATAAAAGCAACTTTAAAAAGCTCTTTTGCTAATAGTTTAAGATGACACCTATATATGAAGAGTAAAAATTCTTGCTATTTAGGTTCTGACAACAATGCTTAATCCGCATTAATTCCGATAAAATCCCATTTTTTTGTGCTAAACAAGCCTTTGTCTGTGATTTTTAGCTCTGGAATTACCGGAAGTGACAAAAATCCCATTGTCATAAAGGCATCGTTTAGTGCACAGCCGAGGGATTTTACGGCAATGTTCAAGTCCTCACAGTGCTGTAGAACATATTCAATATCTTGATCAGAAATTAAACCTGCAATTGGTAATGGAAGTTTTGCAATAACTTTTCCATCTTTTACAACAACTTTTCCACCTTGCATTTTAACAAGCTCAACTGCTGCGGTATACATATCTTTGTCATTTGTTCCGATTACAATCATGTTGTGAGAATCGTGTGCTACGGTTGAGGCAATTGCCCCTGATTTAAGGTTAAAACCTTTTACAAAACCTTTCCCAATGTTGCCGGTCGCCCTATGGCGCTCCATAACAATAATTTTTAAGACATCACCTTCTATATTGCTTTGCAACAAACCGTTTTCAAATTTAGCCTCACAAACAGAAGATTTTGTAACCAATTGATGAGGAATGATTTCTATTGTGTTTACTAGGTTTGAAGTTCCTTTGATTTCAAAATCTTTCGGTTCAATCCAACGAACATTAATAGAACTTCTTACTGAAGGCTTTTCAAATTTTGCAAAAGTTTGAGTTAATTTTCCGTGTTCGGCGGCAACTTTTCCATCTTTGAGTACAATATCAGGTTTAAATGTTTTCAAATCCGGCATAATCAGTAAATCTGCCTTGTACCCTGGGGCAATTGCGCCTTGATTTTTTAGCCCAAAGTATTCTGCAGTGTTCAAACTTCCGATTTGTACAGCTTTTACAACATCAACACCTGCATCAACTGCACGTCTGACCATATCGTTAATATGAACTTTCAAATCTTTTGGGTGTCTATCGTCTGTTACAAACATACATTTTCTTGTGTTTTTTGCTTTTAGAACAGGAATAAGCGCATCCAAGTCTTTTGCTGCCGTACCTTCTCTAATCATTATATACATACCTTGACGAATTTTTTCGATAGCTTCTGCCGGTGTTGTACACTCGTGATCAGATTTTACACCACTTGCAATATAGGCGCATAAATCTTTCCCACTTAAGAATGGAGCGTGCCCGTCAATTCTTTTCCCTTTAGAACGTGCTAAATCCAGTTTTGCAAGAACGGTTTTATCTAGGTTTAAAAGCCCTGAATAGTTCATCATTTCTGCAATTCCAAGTACCCAAGGGCTATCAATTAATAATGCTAAATCGTAACTGTTAAGGTCAAAACCTGATGTTTCGTAAGGAGTTGCCGGAACGCAAGATGGGAGCATTGTGTAGACGTCAAGCGGGAGATTTTTCACAGCTTCGTGCATATAGCTGATACCGTGAAGTCCTAATACGTTTGAAATTTCGTGTGGGTCAATGATTACGGTAGTAGTTCCACAAGGAACTACTGCTTTTGCAAA
>ENA-ORPK01001319-ORPK01001319.1-human-gut-metagenome-genome-assembly--contig:-NODE-1319-length-20009-cov-15.705272_pt1 | contig 20009 bp, 14 predicted proteins | sample MGYA00242139_ERZ509068 | MGnify/ENA primary metagenome ERZ509068 (study PRJEB26280, sample SAMEA2338687) | human gut metagenome | biome: human gut; feature: human-associated habitat; material: faeces... | reverse complement strand
TACAGAAGGTAACATAGAGCAAGGCAAAGAGCACCACCGGCATCATATCCACCAGTTTCGGTCCCACCGCATCGCCCAAAGGTTCCAGGAAAGGAACATTGGCGAAGATCAGATAGCCCACGGCTCCCAATACAAGAGAACAGGGCAACGAAAACTTTCTAAAGAATGATATTATATCCATAAACACAACTTCTAAATTGGCTGCAAAGTTACGTTAAAAAAAAAACATCGCAAAATAAATTGATGTTTATTTTGCGATGTGCAATCTTATTTGGATATAATCCCCATTAATAATCAGGGTTTTGTATTAAATTAGCATTTTTCTGCATTTCATCAAGAGAAATAGGAAGCAGATAGTTTTTATTGTTCCATGAACGAGTCTGCACTTCCTTTATACTATATATAGGAGTATCACTTCCCTTTGGGTAACGGATATCAATACCTTGCGCATTCTTGATAACATCTGGAGCAATCATCCATCGACGAATATCAAAGAAACGATTCTGTTCATATGCCAGCTCTATATTTCGTTCGTTACGATAACGATCACGCAGTTCATTACCAGTTATCGATTCATCTAAATCAGGCATATTAGCACGTTTGCGAATGATATTAATATATTTACGAGCCTCAGCATACTCACCTAATTCAATGCAACACTCAGCATAGTTAAGCAATATTTCTGCATAGCGAATCTGCCGATAAGGGTACTTTTGATATTCATACTGTTGGTCCATATTAGGATCTATACCTTTATGCATATAATAGCCTGTATAAGTACCATTCCAATCATCAATAGGACTATTACGCGTATCAAGACCTGGGGTGTAGAAACCATTTTCCTGCTCATAATATCCCGTCTGAATCTTTCCTATCGGATCAGAAGCATATACATCATCTGGACGTTTCTTCCATAAAGCCCCATCATAAAGTACAGTAGCATAAAAACGAGGATCACGATTCAAATAAGGATGCTTAGCCTGATCGGGATTACTCCAACTGAATCTAGTACCATCTGCCATCTCATAAGAATCAATCATCTGTTGGGTTGGCACATTTCCTCCCCAACCATGATAACCATTCGGGCTGTTAAATTTACCAAAACTAGGACATTGGAAATCGCTAGTACTATGATTGACATTATCATAATATGTAAGCATGATATCCTCTGAATTACCATGATTGATAAACAACTGCTCATAATTACTAATTGCCTCCTCCGGTGTAGAGAACCCACCTTCACCCACAAGCTTATAAACACCTAAGTCAATAACAGCCTTTGCAGCCTCCTTGGCTTTCAGCCAACGCTCCTTTCGATTATCATCGGTATAGCTCACCAACTCAGGATTTGCATAGCCAGAAGTCCAAGAAGCATGAGAATTAAACAAATCACTTGCTGCATAAAGCAGAACTCTTGACTTTAATGCCAAAGCAGCTCCCTTACTAGCTCTAGCCTTATCTGTAGAGATAGGTAAAACTTGAGCTGCGGAATCAAGATCCGAAATGATATAATCAACTGTTTCTTTTAAAGTATTTCTTTTAACAAGCATATCATCCTCAGCTTCATAAGCTTTGGGTAAAATAGGAACACCCCCATAAAAGCTTAACAACCAGGAATAATAATAAGCTCTTAAATAATGAACTTCTCCCTTTAGCTGGTCTATATCAGAACCATTCAGCCCATTATCTGCAACACGCTGGAAGAAAAGATTGCAATTGCGAATATTCTTATAAAGACTATTCCAACTGACATTATGGAATGCAATAATCCAAAAATCTGGCGCTAAAATACCTAGATAGCTAGGACTTATCGCATTGTTAACTACAGGCTGACTTTCCCATGACCAAACTTCCATTGCCTGATCGTCAATCGCAGAGAACATAACCGAATGCAAGCCATAATACTGTCCTTCGTAAATATTATTCACGAAAGCATTTGCCAAGGAATTATCTTTCCATACAGTTGCATCAGAATAGCGATCTTTAGGCGTTACATTTAAGAATTCATCACTACATGCAGAAAATAGCAAAGCGACTATTGCTAAGAAAAACAATATCTTTTTCATATTTATATATCATTAGAATAATTAGAATGTAATTGACGCACCGAAATTAATAATCTTACTCAATGGATAGTTATATCCTCTACCGCTGGTATTCTCAGGATCATAGTCCTTCATACAAGGTGCAATAGTAAGCAGATTGTAACCATTTATATAAAAACGCAAACGCTCTATTTTGATTTTACTTGTCAACACATTAGGTAATGTGTAGCCCACCTCTACGTTTTTTAAACGGATATAATCACTACTGTGAATCCAGAAGGTATTACTTTGATTAACCCAATATTCATTTGAGCGATTGTATGTGCGTGGATAGGATGTACTATGATTTTCTTCTGTCCAACGATTATCATAGAAACTTTTCAAGAAGTTACCAAAATCACCAGACTCCGTAGATTGAAAGAAAACACCTCCCATTGCTCCCTGTAACAATGCGGTAACATCGAATCCTTTATATTGAGCGCCTAGATTAATACCATAGGTAAAAGTTGGCACACTTGTACGACCATATCGGATACGATCATTACCATCCAGTTTATTGTCACCATTTATATCAGCAAACTTAATATCACCAGGACGAGCACCAGGCCAATGAGCAGGATTGCTGTCAATCTCTTCTTGTGTCTGATAGATTCCAACAGCCTTGTAAACCAAACCTGCACCAATAGGCATACCTGTTGATTTTTGATAATCAGGAGCTCCAGGAGCCTCATCCCAGAACAAAATTTTATTCTTGGCATATACTCCATTCAATCCTGCATTAAACATAACATCACCAAAACGATGATGATAACTCAGATCAAAATCAACACCCTGGTTACGCACCCTTCCCAAATTTTCATCAGGCAAAGTCATACCAGAAGTACTAGGAACAGAAGCATTTCGATGCCACAATATATCTTTACGGGTATTACGGAAATAATCGATGGTGAAAGCAAGTTCTCCTTTCAAGAATTGCAGATCCAATCCAATATTCTCCTGTGTAGCTGTCTCCCATGTAACATTCTTATTTGGCACTACATTTTCTTTCAATGCTTGATTATAAGTTGCACCAGAATTCGTTATATACATCAGATTGTTATAAGAATAAGATGCAAGATACTGATAGGCATTAATGAGATCATTACCCGTCTGCCCCCAAGACGCACGAATCTTTGCAAAGTGGACGAAAGGCAACATCTTCTTGAAATAATCTTCTTCTGAAATCACATAGCCTAAAGAAGCACCAGGAAAGAAGCCAAAATGATTAGACTGATCAAAGATATAAGATCCCTGATAACGCCAGACTACTTCTGCTAAATACTTCTGCTTATAAGCGTAATTCAATCGACCAAAATAATTAAGTCGAGCCTCAGTATAACTAGAACCCGTATTATTAATTTCACTTTGTCCACCAGCAAAAAGTTCATCAATAGCTGTTGAAATATAGTATCGACGATATGCCTCATAGGAATCGCCACGTCCTTTAATACGCTCTACACCCAAAGTAGCATTCAGAATATGATCCTCTCCAAAATTACGATTATAATTCAAGATAGCACTCAACTGAATATTATAATTATTCTCTGAAGACTGATTGAGACGAGCATCATCATATCCTTTCTTTCCTTTTTGAAGCAAAGGTTGTCCGTTTTCACCATAAGAAGTTCCATCCCAAGAATAGAGATACCAAGGGGTCTGCCAAATCTTTCTGAAACGGAATGTTTTGTCAAAAGAAGCACCCAACTTCAAAGATAAACCTTGAATATAAGGAATCTGAATGTTCAAACCGAAATCTCCGTTTAATACATAACGCTTGTCACGATCATAACCTGTTTGATCTGTACAAATAACCACAGGGTTATCACCAAATTCTATATCAGGTCCGGGAGTTCCATCAGGCCAATAAGCAGGCATATTTGGTTTTGAACGCATCAACATACGGAAGATGTTCTCAGAAGAACGTGTTGGAAACTTTCGATCTTCGAGACGTCCAGACAGATTAGCTGTCAAATCTAATCCTTTAGCCAAATTTACATCAAAGTTGGAACGTAAATCATATTGCTTGTATTTAGTTGCACTATGACGATAGAATCCATCTTGCGTTTTAGCTGACATACTAAGGAAATATCTTGTTCTCTCAGTGCCACCAGATACCGATACATTGGTATTACTCTGAGGTGACCAATCCTTTAGCGTTTCTGCAAACCAATCGGTGTTAGGATATGACCAAGGGTCAGAACCATCCGCAAACTTTTTTATTTCGTCTGCAGTATATCTTGGCATATTGCCTGCATAAGAATCAATCTCATTCAAAAGAGTAGCATATTCTGCCGCATTGCACATCTCAGGTACAGTTGTAGGGCGAGACAAACCGTAATTATAAGAGAAATCAACGGTAGGCTTTCCCTGTTTGCCACGTTTGGTTGTAATAATAATAACACCATTAGCAGCTTGTGCACCATAAATTGCAGCAGAAGCATCCTTCATTACAGAAAGCGACTCTATCGTACTTGGGTCAATGCGTTCCAAAGAACGACCAGGTACTCCATCAACAACAACCAATGGCTCTGCATTACCAAAAGTATTCACACCACGAATGCGAATTGTAGATCCATCATATCCTGGCTCAGCAGTATTAGATATGGCAAAGACACCAGGTAATCTACCAGCCAATCCATTACTGACATTGGTAACAGGTGCTTTCACCAAATCTTCACCTTTCACACTGGTCACAGCTCCAGAAAGGGTAGCTTTCTTTTGCACTCCATATCCAACAACCACAACATCATTAAGAATTTCACTATTTTCCTCTAAAAGGACCATCAGTTTATTCTTACCTTTTACAGGCACTTGCAGATTTTTATAACCTACATAAGAAACTAACAAATTAGCATCAGGACTTACCGATATAGTAAAACTTCCATCTAAGTCGGTTACTACACCATGACTAGTACCAGCTTCCTTAACGGTTACACCAATTAAAGGTTCGTTAGACTTTGCATCTACGATTCGTCCCTGTACATTCCTGGACTGTGCCATTATCGTAGTGGACATCGCACACGCTAGAAATAAAGAAAAAACTCTGTAACTCTTCATAAATTTTATCGTATTAATTGTTATAGTTATATACCTTTTCTATCGAGATTGTATGATTTCAGCCGAAGTTTTCAAGCCCTTTGATTTTATCGTAAGCTTTACTTTTCCTGCCTTTTTCGTACTTCGTACAACTGCAAGAGCACGCCCTTTCCAAGACTTATGGATTTGATCCGCATAAGTGTCAGGATCTTTAATATCAGCATTTCCTAAAGCAGCCAACACTCCAGAACCTGTAACAATAGCTTCCAACTCAACAGATGCATTAGGACATACACGACCTTCCCTATCAACAATTTCTATTTGAACAAAAGACAGGTCTGTTCCATCAGCCTTCATCTCTCGATTTTCAACCTTAGTACGAATAGCAACTGGCTCAGAGGCAGAAGACAGCATTTTAGCATCTTTAACTACTCCATTTTCAACCCCCTCGACCTTCAAAGTTCCTGGTTTAAATGGCAATGAAAAAACAGCTTTCATCTCCGTTTCACGACCGACAACTTTTTCACCAACTAATTTATCATCCAGGTATAAACGTACTATCGGATATTTAGAATAAACCTCAACCTCAATATTTTTTCCTTCATGACCTGGCCAATTCCAACTCTCCCAGGTAGGATAAGCTGTCCAAAGTCCAGTTCTGATTTTTCCATAATAACCATCTGGCTCTCTTACTGCCATATACAGTTTCTCCGTATCATTATACAAAAGATTTCGATAATGAGAAATCGGCTTACGCCACCCCGTCAAATCGATGTCGCCACAATAGGCCGCATGCCATGGATAAAGAGGACGCTCATAATGTTCACCTGGTACATCCCCATCATACCACCATCTTCCGATACCAGATTCACCCAAATAATCTATACCAGTCCAGATGAAATCACCTATAATATAATCAAAATCATGAACCAACGACCAATTTTGGTAGGTATCCTTGGCATAAGATTCAGTCTGCCACATAACCCTATCAGGCACACGCTGATGATCTTCCGCATGTTTATGAATCATATAGTTATAACCCGTAATATCCAGTTCTGCAGCTAGAGGATCATAGATTTCCCAAGCACTATCCCAAGCAGCCAACGCAGAAGTGATAGGACGATTATCGTATTCACGAATCTTACTAGCCAACTTATGAGCAGTAGTAACAACTTCTATTTTTTTTCGTTCAATGACCTCATTACCAATGCTCCATGCTATAATTGATGGGTGATTTAGATCACGAAGAACCATTCCTTCTATATCCTGCTGCCAATACTTATCAAAAAGCGAGGCATAGTCATGTGGAGTTTTAGCCTCACGCCATCCATCGAACGCCTCATCAATTACAAGCATTCCCAAGCGATCACATGCTTCTAGGAAAGCTTCTGATGGCAAATTATGCGAAGTACGTAAAGCATTGAAACCAGCACTCTTCATCATCTGTACTTTTCTAAATTCAGCCCTATCAAAAGCGGCTGCACCTAAAATTCCATTATCGTGATGCACACAACCACCATTTAAATCTAACTTCCTGCCATTCAAGAAAAAGCCTTTCACTGAGTAATGAATCGTTCTAATACCAAATGATTGGCTATATGTATCGATTATCTTATCATTATCCAGAATAGATATATGTGCATCATAAAGATTTGGGGCATTGATGTCCCATAATTTAGGGTGAGATACCTTCAATTTCTGTATAACTTCTTTTTTGCCTCTAGCAGGTATTATCACTGTAGAAACTGCATCTTCTGCATCGGCAACCTTTACAGTTACTTTCACTTCCTTATCCACAGGAGTTTCATTATTCAACATAGTTTTTACCTGAACAGTTGCTTGAGATGCAGAAACTTGCGGTGTATGAACGGCCACTCCCCAATTCTCTATATGAACTTTGGGTGTATGAATAAGCCATACATGACGATAAATGCCTGAACCAGAATACCAGCGGCAGTTCTTTTGCTGTGAATTATCTACTCTTACAGCCACAACATTTTTCTTACCTGGTATAATTGCAGAGGTCGCATCACAAAAGAAAGAAGTATATCCATAAGGATGCCCACCTATTAATTGACCATTCACATATATTGAAGAGTTCATATACACCCCTTCAAAATAAAGATATACCTTCTCTTCCTTAAGAGCTGCAGGAACCATTAGCTCTTTACGATACCAGGCAATACCAGCCACCCGATATCCCCCATCATTACCAGATAGCGCCTTTTCGTCTATTGAATGTTCTATACTCCAATCATGTGGTAAGTTCACAATACGCCACTTTGAATCATTATAGTCTGATTTAGAAGCAGCCTGTTCATCCCCCAAGAAAAATTTCCATGATGAGTCTATAAGTGTCTTTCTCGGCAATCCTGCCGCATACATACATATTCCGGAGCATACCCGTTCAATTTCCGATGGCGAATTCAGTCGCAGAATAGGGTAAAATAGCCCATTTAATATCCGTTTATTCCCCTTAAAAGGAACAAAAATGGAAATAACTTTACGTATTTGGCACATGTTCCGGACTATATCCGTTCAGCACGAAAAGATTATCCAAACGTGCGACTTTTTCCGGACCATATCCGTTCACTTTTCTGCAAATAGCGGAAATTTGTTCTTTTTTCCGGAGCATGTCCGTTCACAGAAATTGCTTTCTTGTTCTTTTTCTGCTGCCGCCTCGTCATTTTTCCGGAGCATGTCCGTTCACTCATTCGAAATCTTCCACTATCTTTGCACTGGAAAATCAAAACAAAACAGTGCAAATATGGCAGGAACAGTTAAAGATATGAGTTTAATCAAGCAAGTACTCCAACTGAAACAGTTGGGAGAGTCTAATCGTGGCATCGCCAAGAAGTTGCCTATCAACAAGGAGACGGTCAACTCCTACATGAGTAAAGTCGAATCCAACAAGTGGAAGATAGACGAGCTACTCCAAGTTGACGACCTGGAGCTGGAGCGTATGTTCCATGCAGGTTCCCCAGCTTATACGGATGTGCGCATGCAGGACTTTCTGTCGATGCTGCCCTACATCAAGGAACAGCTGTCCGATCCCAAGAACCATGTTACAAGACAAGTTCTATATGATGAGTACAAACAGAAGTTCCCCAATGGCTATGGACAGTCCCAGTTCTATCACCATCTCAAGCAAAATCTTGTGGCCAAGAAAGATGTGGTGGCAGTCTTGTCAAACACCTACAAACCAGGCGAAAAGCTCATGGTGGACTTTGCGGGCGACAGGCTGGGGTATGTCAATGTTGAAACAGGCGAGATGGTAAAGGTAGAGGTCTTCGTTGCCACCATGCCTTACAGCGACTATACTTATGTGGTATGCGTCCCATCTCAAAAAACAGAAGATTTCCTGTATGCCATCAGAATGTGCCTGGAACATCTGGGAGGCGTTCCTCCCATACTTACGCCAGACAACCTGAAGTCTGCCGTAATAAGCAATGACAGGCATGAGCCCAAGCTTAACAAGGCACTGGAGGACATGGGCAATTACTACCATTTTGTGGTGCTTCCATGTGACCCTGTGTCTCCGACCCAGAAAGCCCTCGTAGAGGATGCGGTAAGAATCAGCTACAGCAGAATACATGCCAAGCTGAGAAACCGTACATTCTACTCGCTTCTGGAACTCAACCAGGCTGTCTGGGAACTGATGGAGAAGCATAATCAGACACGAATGCAGAAACGCCCATACAGCCGTGAGGAGCGCTTCCATGCAATGGAGAAGGATAATCTGAAACCTCTTCCTGCGGAGCCTTACGAGATGCGCTACTATGCAGACTTGAAGGTACAGGCCAATTGCCACATAGAGCTTCGGTCCAACAAGACCACTCACTTTTACTCTGTGCCTTACATCCATGTCGGCAAACAGGCTCGTGTGGTGTATACCCGCTCTTGGGTCAACATCTATGTGGACAACAGGCAAGTGGCTTCGCACCTACGCGAATATGGGTATGGCTTCACTACGATCAAGGAGCATATGGCATCCAACTGCCGAATCATCATGGAGCGCTCGGCTGCCTACTACATAGAGAAGACCAAGTGGATATCAGCAGATTGCCATGAATACGTCAAGCTCATCTTCAATCCTCAGCGCACCAACCAACCAGAGGAAATATACTACAAGCTCTGCGACTCCATCATAAGCCTGAAGCGTAAGTATGAACTGGACGTTTTCAACCTGACCTGCCGTCAATGTATAGAGTACAAGGTCTTTTCATACAGGCAGTTCGAGGCGATTCTCAAACGCAACCAGCTCTATGCCGCTTCCGAAGAGTCTGTGAACATGACAGCTCCGACACCTACCTCGCACGGCAATATGAGGGGAAAGGGTTACTTTGCAAAAACAAGTGTATAAACCATTATATAAATAATCCGTTCACAATTATGACAAACGAAATCGAAAGAGCTCTACATGAGCTAAAGTTGCCAGGAATGGCTAGTTGCTGGAACTCTCTGGAGGAGACGCATCAGCTTGACAAGATCAGCCTTCGAGACGGCATGCAGATTATGTTGCAAAACGAGCGTGACACTCGACAGAACAATCGAATCCAACGTCTCATCAAGCAGGCAAACTTCCGTCTCAAAGCTTCCGTCGAGGAGCTGGAGACGGATACAACCAGAGGCATATCTGCAGCGTCAGCAGCTGAACTGGCCGCAGGTGGGTACATCGACAATGGTATGACTGTCATCATCACGGGACCTGCTGGTACGGGAAAGTCTTATTTTGCATGTGCCCTAGGAGACAGAGCATGTAGAAATGGAGTCAAGGTCATGTACTTCACAATGAATATGCTTATAGAGAATCTCAAGCTTGTGCACCTGGAGGGAAGAGAGACTAACTTCTTCCGAAAGCTCAACAACCAAGATGTGCTGATTGTTGATGACTTTGGGATGGTTAAGCTGGATGGTCAAATACAGCACGACTTTGAGCAAATAATCGATGACAGATACAATAGAAAGGCGCTCATCTTAGCCAGCCAACTTCCTGTCGCAGATTGGTACAATGTGTTCCAAAGTGAACTCATCGCAGAGGCTTGTTTGGACAGATTGGTGCACAAAGCTATAAAATTTGACTTAAAAGGCGAGAGTTTAAGAAAAAAGTATTAACTTTGCCGACGATACTGAAGATTACTAATAGAGTGAACGGATATCACCGGAATTAGTGAACGGGTATCAACCGGAATACGCACTCTTTTCCTTTTCCAAGAAAAACAAACAGGTATAAGTACTTTTGCCCTTAAACACTTGATACCCCCGAAAATCAACAATATGAATATCAAACTGATTATCAACGAAAAATGCCCTCAGCTTACGAGCATTCAAACTCTTCAGAAAAGAATTCATCGTAATATACCCTATCTTCCCCTCATCATTCAACATCTCCACAGCAATCTGGAAAAAAGGAATGTATAAATCAGTAGAACCTGAATCACATACCTCATACCATTTAGTCTTCAACCTGGTATCATCCTCCATATTTCTACCACAGACATAAGGCGGATTACCCACGATTACATCAAAGTGAGAAAAATTAGAGTTCCATGCATCCGACTTGAAATCCAACGTATCAGCACACAACAGATTGAAGTCAAAATCCACGATTTCACCTTCTGTCAAAGCCAACAGATTTAAAAGTATCTGACACCTTTCAATAGAATAATTCTGGATATCTATGCCATAAATACATCTTTTGAAAATATCTCGATAAGGCATTTTTGTAGCCTCATGAATCATCCTTGCCGCATCCATCAGAAAGCCTCCGCATCCACATGCAATATCAGCTATACGAATATGCGATAAGTCCGTGCCCTTACGAAGACAAGCGTCAAGAATATACTTTCTGATTTTCTTGGGCGTATAAATAGCCCCCGTCACGATTCTATCCGATGGAGATATCACAAACTCAAAGAGCTTGATCATATCCTCCAAGTTAATCATCTTAACATTTTGCTTATCAAAAAAGGCAAGTACCTTTCCTAACTCCTCATAATCTTTGTCGGTTTCAGAGATGACATATCTTTCTATAAACCGATTATATGCCGCTAACTTATTATATATAAGGTATATAGATACGAAGATTCTATTAATCAAGAAGGGGTCTTGGGGTAAATTACGTTTCAAAAACGGAAATATTAGTTGCAACATTATCAAAAACTTCTACAGATTACTTCTCAAGTATTTTTCGTATTTGTGATACTCTTTATACAATTCCAAAAGAGTTCCATCACAACTTAAACCTATTGTTACTTTTTCCAACTTTTTAATTTTAGCATCCAATCGATCCAAATTCCAACAGATAGCATATCGAGCAAGATTCAATTGCAAATGCTCCACCATATAGCATCCCTGTGGAGTCTTACCAACAATATACCCATTATCATCACGTTCAAAATGCAGATTGTAATCTACATCACATGGATCCAAATAGTTAGGATTATCATCCTCCCACTTCTCCCTATTCACATATGAACAGCAATATACCAAATTACTATATTCCGATATAAGCTGAGGATAGATACTCTTAGGTTTAAAATGGTCTATTTGGAAATTACGCTGCCCTCCAAACCAATGATCAGAACAATCCGTATAGCCGCATTTATGATTAAAGTCATCAGCTAAATATGGCTTATATCTATTATACTGAGCATAATGCTTTGTAAAAGTTCGCTTAGGTGAGATATTACGAAAAGGATATGTCATACTATTCAAATTTACCAATCAGTTGGTCAACCTTATCTATTAAAGAATTCAATCGATCCATATTAGACAAATGTTTCATTTCATCAGGAATAGCCCCTGTTGTGTCAATCGTTTTCTCCAAAAATGAATCTAATTCTACGATATGTTCTTCATCTTTCACATTAGCCTTACCAGATTTTCTTTTTTCCAAAAGGACAGACAATTCCGCTTTTGCATTCTCTATTCTTGCCAAATATTTGTCGATTTGACTTTTCACTCGTTGAGCAAAAGGAACCTTACCACAATCAGATGAAAAATGCAAATTCTTCTTGATATATACAAAATTCACATCATTAGAATTTGCCACAGCCTCATCATCATAAGAAGTAATAACAAAGCAGGGGAAGTCACACTTCTGCAATTGAATTTCTTTAAGCAATTCTACACCATTATAGCATACATTATATTTTATATCTGTTTTTTTATCATTTAACTGAAAATCTACAATAATAGCATTCGGTTGCCATTGTTCAATCTCTTCCTGCATTTCATTTAAAGTAGAAGATGGAAACACACATCGCACATTAGCCTCGGGCCAATACTTCTCAAAGTGATTTTCGAACTCATCATGCTGAGTCGATTCCTCATCTATAAACATTATTTTATATTCCATAATCATCGTTTATATTTAATTGGAAATATGATTTGAACCCCAAAGCCTTCCCTTGGCGTTAACAAGATAACACGAGCATCATTATCCTCAGATATCAACTTTACAAGCCACATACCTAATCCCGTACCGATTTCTTCTCCAGTACTTGTACTACGCTTAGTTGTAAAAAGAGGTTTAAAAATATCTGTTGGATTTACGATTTCGTCAGAAAGTCCAGGTCCGCTATCACGATAAGTAAAGATTATTGATTTTTCATTTTGTTCAACACAAACAGTAATCACTCTATCACGATTCTCCCTAAGCCGAATAAAAGCCTCAACAGAATTTGAAATCAAGTTGTAAAATATACTATCAAGGTCTATTTCAAAAGCCCTAATAGCAACATCAGCCACTCGATCATGCAAAAAATGTATATCACGTTCTCCAAAAATCCCAGCCCAAGTCTCTTCCAATTTTTCAAAATAAGCCACTAAGGCTACTGCCTTTCTTTTACGTTTATCCTTTTTTACAATATCTGTGGAAAAGCTAAACCAACGTTGCATTTTTGAATCATTCTCCTTAGCTTGATTTAATAGCATAAACGGATTCTTCCTTCTAACAGCAGGAAAATCTTCAATAGTTATCTTGCCATTGAGCAACTCCACTATATTGTCATAACGATTATCCAAATTAGCATTATACTTGCTCAAATCATGAGCAAAAGATGCCAGCATAAGCCCACTACTAGCTAACGCTCTCAGAATTCGCTGTTCTTCATGAAGTTGTTTAATCTCTTCGTTCTTTTGTTCATTGACTGTTGCCAACAGATTCAATTGATAATCAAAAGAATTTTCATCGTCAGAAGCCACAGAAGTTAGTCTCTTCTTACGATGCTCCTCTATTATCTTATTAGCTAGTTCTTCTGCCTTTTCTCTATCCCTTGCATCTCCATTTCGCTCTTGGTCATCTGCTGCAAGTTCACGAGCTATTAATGCTCTATCATCCTCAAAAATTCTGATAATACCGATAATAATCTGTTTAAATATCGCAAACGTCTTGTTCTCTTGCAACCCCTCTCGACTAGACTTATCCTCAAAATCAATATTTGCCAAACGAGATATAAGTATAGAGCCTGCAATATTTTCAGACTCAACTCGATAACCACCCTGTTTTTTGGCAATACCAGCAGGACTGTTATTTTTTCTCATACCAATGCCTAGCCAATCAAAGGCAGAATCATTTTTTTCACCATATGGACGCACCCTAAAATTGTCTCTAAACAATTTTATTCCTCCAAATTTATCAAGCCAACTTTTACGCAGATTGTAAGGACATTGTCTATAAAAGAAACGAGCTTCATCATTTTTAGTAGCAGAGCGTTTCAAATAATAAAAGACAAAATCAAATGTACCTATTTTTGCCAAGACTCCATCTACATCTGAATCTCGGAATCCAGGTATAAGTTGTCCAAACGTACGAGTTGCATCCCAATATCCACGCATAAAGTCTTCTCGCCTATAGGGATGTTCCTGCTGATTTTCTCGATTATAGAAAGATAAAGGAATGGCTTCTACATTATATTCATTTCTATATATTCTAATATTAACATTCTGATCAGCATCTGCATGGGCAACAATTTTATAATCAAAATCATCGCAAAAGGAACTTTCCACTTCTCCATACTTTTGCGGACTATCAAGAGACACTAAACTTATTGTAAAATCACGATTCTCACTAGGTGGAACCAACACCCCAAGATCCTCATATACATTTTTTATCGCCTCATCATCCCAAATGTCACGCAAACCACTTATTTTGAGAATCGTACCATGCGAAAGAGATTTATCCCCTACAAGTTTCTCCAAAGAAGATGTCAAGGGTAGTTGACGAAGGCAATCCATATATGTCAAATCAGAGATTCCCTCCAATTCCGCACTAACATGATCTATAGTTTTTTCTTTTCCTTCAAAATCATTCCAATTTACAATCCAATGATAGCCACAAAAATCAGATGCCTCATCATCTTCATTTTTGTCTTCATGCACAGTTGGATCAAAGAAAGTAAACATCTCACATCGTTCCCCAAGTTTATCAAGAGCAAAACGACCGATACCTTTCGCACCAGCTTTTACTCGACCACCATGAGTTGTAAAATGAGTTGACTTGTTGTCTGTGCCAATAGTCATCCAACAATTTCTAATGATAGAATCTGTCATTCCTTCACCAGCATCAATGATATACAGACTAGAATAACTCTGAAGATGCTTCTTGAGTACTCCTATTTTCTCAATATCAACATCTGGTCTCTCATAATAAGCATCCTCATTCAATTGATAGATAGAAGTCAACAAGCTTTCTTCAATCCCTAAGGACAAATACTTTTCATAAAGTTCTTTATCAAGCCTATTATGATACACACCATACCTATTGTCTATCAGAACTATAGAAAATGGACTATCTGCATCATAGCCATTCTTCACTAACTCGATAATGGCACCCTTAGCAGTAGCCACGTTTTCTCGACCAATTAACCGAGCTGTCCTTGCCGAGACTTTGAATGGAATTTTATCTAACATAACTATCCTATTTTAGCATTAACACCATATATTCATAAAATTATGCGCAATTGTAACAATATGGATACACTAATCTTGGACGAGTTGAGCACTTTCCCAAATCAAGCATATCTATTATATTTTATATAACAACCATTTTGTTCTTCAATTCACCGAATACATATAATATTGCGCCATCTGGTAATCAAAGATGGTTACATTACCAGCATTTACCGTAACAGAGAAGTAGGTGGCGGTATGATAGTCGAAGCCATTGATGGTATTGCCAGACATCATCATGTTTACATAAGAGGCAGTAGAGTAATCAAAGAGGTTAGGGAGATAACCAGAAAGATAATTACTCCTCTGATAATCATATACTGACAAGAAATTGCCAGTATGCGAAACACTCATCAGATGATAGCCACCATTGGCAAATTCAAACACACTTGAAGCCACTTTGTTTGTCACCATTACATAAGAAGCTACGGCAACAGCTCTTCTAACATCAGCTATCATCTCTTTCCCCTCCCATATCATTAGAATGTAGTTCATCCGTTTGAGGCGCAAGAGGAGGAACTGGTGATGGTGGTCTCACCCCATGCCCCTTTTGTTGCGCCATCATAATTTGACACTGAGTGGTTATAGTCTCAGTAGTCTGTTTTGCTTCATCCAATAACTTATGAATGCCTTTTGCCTCAGTTTCGGCCTTATTGAGCATTTCATCGGTCTTGAAGATAGAATATAACGAGAATACCAAGAAAATGATCATTAGGCAGCTCGCAGCAAACATAAGTACATTGAAATCCGCCTGTAGCTTATTGTATTCCAAATGCAAAAGAGCCTCTTGACGCTCTTGATGCTTATCCAGCAAGGCTTGAACCTGATCAATATACTCAGAACTCTGACTCTTCACATTCTTACTGCTGTTTAAGACCTGCTCCAACACCAAAGCATCCTTCCGTTGCAAAGCCACAATATCATTTTGCGCCTGCTTATAACAACAGGAAAGATAAGCAAATGCTGCGCAGGATACAAGTATTACAACAATGACACAAGTTACAAATCTATGCCTTCCGCTAATCGTGAAGACTGATTTTGTTTGATTATTCTTTTCCATACAATTCCCTTATTATATTCTTTGGCACTTTGAAAAAATCTCATTACCTTTGCGCCCATTCACTGGGCTTACAAGACTATCTGAAGATTCTTTCTGCGATAAACTTGGTTGAGAAAAGCAAGCTCAACAACCAAGATGTGCTGATTACCGATGACTTTGAGATGGTTAAGCAGGATGGTGAAAATTAGTGAACGGGTATCGATCGGAATACGCACGCTTACTTTTCATCTGTAATCCCCTCAAAGAACCCTTTTGTTTGAACCTTTTTTATTTCACTTACCCTATATCGGTACCATTCACGGAATGCTTCGCTCATTTTCTGTTCTTCATCATAAGTGCAAAAAATATTCAATTGATTATTCTGAAATAACATGGAAGTACGACCATGATTCATTTTGTGAAGAGTACGCATGATTTCCATTCTTGAAGTCTCATTATAAGTAAAAATCGTAATCGTTCGCTTTTCATATGGTTCCAAGTTCTCCACACATTGATGCTTAAAGAACGACTGAAAATAATGATAATCGTTGTCGCCAAGTGAATGACCGAAGAACACAACCTCGTCAGCATCTCTCAAATCAAACCCTACCGGATGACTTGAATAATGCGGGTTAAAGCTTTTTCTCATGAAGTCGTATGCTCCATCAATAGTATCCACTTCATCATTTATACCCAATATTGCGGAGTAATCTGACAAACACCCATGTACATACTCTATATTTGACATTTCAGGAAGTTCAAACTGCCTTGTAACCCTATTCAAATCTGTATAGTTAAAAGAATAAATCTTACTAAAAGCAGAGTCCTGACATACCAAAGAAAAGACTTTAGCTGCCAAGGTGTCAGACTTTACATTTTTCTTTTGAACAGACTGCAAATATGTAATCATAGCCCTAACAATTACCTTAAAATCTTGAGCATCTTTTTTCGCAGTCTCAGGTATCAAAGTTCTAAAAGCAGGAATTATTTTAGCAGCCTCTTGAACATAAGTTGCAAGTTCTCCCTCCAAGTCAAACCATTTTTCAATCTGAGACTTTTGATTTAAATATTCATACAGTTGGCTATGCAAATTTTTTGGCCAGAATTCACTTTTAGCAAAATCTGAATATCTTGTTGCTCTTCCTAAATCAAGATCAAAGCCATTACCTATTATCAGCAAGCGCTTTGGTATTCTTTTTTCTTCCATAGACTTCTTAAAGAATAAAGTTCAAACTTCACAATATATCTCCGCTTCACGCACCATCTTCCTCACTATCATTAAATCAATTTGACAGCTTTTGTTTCATACGCTTCAAAATGCAAACGACCAAACGTGGCACATCTCATAGGCAATGGATCTGGAATATTTTTATAAATCTCCGTAAACCCATCAGCCAAACCATAGGTGTCACACTCCACGCATCCTTGTGCAGACAGAATACAACAACGATGCTGAAATTTTCCGAAATAGTCCATTATCGGCTTAGACTGCTTCATCATCAACAAACAATTAACCAACTGAGAACGAGCTTTGCTCCGTTTACTAGAGACATCACCCTCAGAAAGCTCATGAATGATAAAGTACGCATCCTCCTCTTTCGTATAACACATATAATCTGGACGTGAAATGCCCTTAGTCCAATCACCACAAAGTCCTGCATTCGAATTAGGCAGCACATTAAATTGATTTATAAACTGCTCATAAGCTATAAAACGCAAGCTGTATGGATTTCCCTTCAACCTATTAAAATAGGTAGCCTGCCCTTTTCCTTGTGCAACAATCATAGAACCGCCAACATCCTTGGTATCAGTAATATCAAAAATGCTATTGTTTGTATCCTCAGTTGTCACATCTGCAGGAGCAGTCCACACTGGCAACGTCTTGTTACGCTTATTGTTAATGATTTTCACCAATTCTGTTTTCATCAAATTCTCCATAGCCTTTACTTTTCATTAAATTCACTATAGATACTCGATATCGGGTCAGATAAAGACCTGGAATCCACCAATTTGCGCTCACCTTCTATCTTCAGGTCATACAACAAACCATCCGCTATTTCGAAAGCTGCAACATCATCAAACGAGACCTTATACTTCGTGTCCTTTCCTTTCTCATATCTATCAACAAGCAGATTCATATAATTGAGAATATATGGACTATGCGTAGCCAACATCAAGGACATCTTGTAATCATGAGGAGAATTAAAGCATCTATATACCAAAAAGTCTATCAACGACTTTTGACTCTCTGGATACAAACTCAATTCTGGTTCCTCAATCATGATATGCACATTACGCTTTTGAATATCGCCAATATCACGAGCAGTACTAAAAGCCTTCAGATTCTCTGCGTCTTGCATATAGCTGAACAAAGAAGAATTCATGGACTCCTTGGAATCAAACTTCGTAGCAAAATACTCCGTTATGATCCCCAATGGAGTAACAGTCTGCATACCAGATGACGCATATTTCAAATCAATAGAATAAGCCTCGTTCGTTTTATCCTTAATCTTATATGACACCACTCCCGTCTTCGATTTCTCCACTTTCAGTTCCACACCAAGGTAATCCATCGAGAATGATTTCACATTAGCTGTAGCCAACAAGAAATTGTCAATAGTATCTTGCAGATAATAATTTCCCATGCGCTTATCTATCTTATAATCCAAGATGTCAGGAATCATAGAGCGCTTATCAGAAATAAAACATATCTTGTCCAAACATAGGTCATCCACGTTGATGTCTTTCTTTGCAGAAACGCTCATATTTTCCATTCTGACCTCATATCCATCTCTTCTATACACAATAACCGTATCAGACTTAAGAAACTCAAATATTTCGCTTGTCTTCATCAAGTTCTTTATATTGAAAGAGATTCTGGTATTTTTAATGTTTGATAGCTTTAAGTATGAGCGCAGATTGATTCGCTTATATATCCAGCGGAAAAGAGACAACACCTTCATGATGGTACTTTTTCCGCTACCAGACTCACCTATAAGAATTGTAAAAGGCTTGATGTCTTTCAACTCCACCTCTACAATGGGACCGAAGTTTTCTATATATAGATATTCGTTCATATTTAATTATTGTTGCTAATGTTTATTTTTAATATGCAAAACTACAGAATATTTCTGAAACAACCAAATAAAAGCATAAAAAATATCAAGAAACTCCTTGCACCTCCTAACAGACATCACCTTGAGTATAGCTATCATTGCGCATTTCAAATATGAAACTCTATAAAAACCCATGCGGTCCCATCCCGCACAACCATGGCGAGGGCTTTGATGCCCCGCCATCCTTAAAGCGAAGCGGTTCCGAGCACCAGAGGGCGGTTTCATCCTCTCTCTTCGGGCAAGAGAGAGGCTTGGTGAGAGATGTGGAGCCCTCTTTGGAAAGAGGGACGGGGTGATTCGAAGATTTTTGATAGACTTTATAAAAGTCACAAAGAACAGAGTAATAATCAATCAGCTGTCTCAACCCTATTCCTTCATTCATAAGATGAGCCTAGATATGCGTCAACTGGAAGATGAGATTGAATTCCGCCGTAGGAATCGCAATTTTCCCTTGCTCTCCCAACTTCACATGATGTGAGAACTGCTCCTCCTTCACCCTCTCATAATATTTCTGAAGTCTGCGGTTATGCCAGAAACATAGCAGAAAGCTAGGCCGATAATGCACTTCAACCTCCACTCCCTTATACGATGGGAACTCGATGTGGTGATAGCACGCCTTTTCATGAGGCGAGATAGAGCGGACAAAGGAGATAACCCGCTTGTCGCCCCCTTCCACCCAGATATCAATATCACCAGGAGTCCGGTAATAAGGATGCAGAATCTTAGGAAATCAAAGAATATCTGATGTTGCTTCTCCACCCTATTCCTTCGTCATATTCC
>ENA-ORPK01001303-ORPK01001303.1-human-gut-metagenome-genome-assembly--contig:-NODE-1303-length-20140-cov-3.557580_pt1 | contig 20140 bp, 26 predicted proteins | sample MGYA00242139_ERZ509068 | MGnify/ENA primary metagenome ERZ509068 (study PRJEB26280, sample SAMEA2338687) | human gut metagenome | biome: human gut; feature: human-associated habitat; material: faeces... | reverse complement strand
TCGGTGATATCTTCGGAGTGGAAGGATTTGCTTTCAGAACAAGAACAGGTGAGATTTCTATCCATGCAGAGAAGGTGACACTCCTCTCCAAGAGCTTACAGATCCTTCCGGAGAAGTACCATGGCCTGACAAATACAGATATCCGTTATCGTCAGAGATACACGGATTTGATCATGAACGAAGAGGTAAAGGAAACCTTTGTCAAGAGATCCAAGATCATTGCTGCGATCAGAAGATACCTGGACGGACAGGGCTTTATGGAAGTGGAAACACCTATGCTGGTTTCCAACGCAGGCGGTGCGGCTGCAAGGCCTTTTGAAACACATTTCAATGCTCTTGACGAGGATGTAAAGCTTCGTATTTCCCTGGAGCTTTATTTAAAGAGACTGATCGTTGGCGGACTGGAGCGGGTATATGAGATCGGGCGTGTGTTCAGAAATGAAGGTCTGGATACCAGACATAACCCGGAATTTACGCTGATGGAGCTTTACCAGGCATACACGGATTACAACGGAATGATGGATCTGACAGAGAATATGTTCCGCTTTGTAGCAAACGAGGTATGCGGTGCAACAACGATCCCTTACGGCGAAGACATGATCAATCTGGGCAAGCCTTTTGAAAGGCTGACAATGATTGATGCCGTTAAGAAATATACAGGCATTGACTTTGACCAGGTGCCTGACACCGCAGCAGCCAAGAAGCTGGCTGATGAGAAGGAAGTCCACTATGAGGACAGGCATTCCAAGGGAGATATTCTGAACCTGTTTTTCGAAGAGTTTGTTGAGGAGCATCTGGTTCAGCCTACCTTTATTATGGATCACCCTGTGGAGATCTCTCCGCTTACCAAGCGTAAGCCGGACAAGCCGGATTATGTAGAGCGCTTCGAGCTGTTTATTACAGGGCGCGAGATGTGCAACGCATATTCGGAACTGAATGATCCCATTGACCAGAGAGCCCGCTTCCAGGCACAGGAAGAGCTGTTTGCCCAGGGAGATGAGGAAGCAAACCACACAGACGAGGATTTCCTGAACGCACTGGAAATCGGTATGCCTCCTACCGGCGGTATCGGATACGGCATTGACAGACTGGTTATGCTGCTCACGAATTCACCGGCGATCAGGGATGTGCTGTTGTTCCCGACGATGAAAAGTATACAGTAAGAAAGCCAGTATTTATGCGGGTTTGAGGGCAAGAACAAACGTTTGACCTCTTTTTGACCACAAAAAAACCCGTTTCAGTCGGTTTCAATCGGGAATAATTCTGTGAAAAAACAAAAAATGGCATTAATTTTGAAGGCCACTTTCTAAGAAATTAGAAAGTGGTCTTTTTTATTCGCTTCCGTCACAGAAAAAACCACAGGAGGAAACCAAAATGATTGAAGAACAGTATTTGAACAGTGAAAAAGTGAATGAAGTAAGACAGAGGAACCGCAATTTGCGCCGTCAGTTCTTAAAGTACAAGGACGCAGAGATCGTCTACAGCCTCACCCACAGAAAGCTTCTGGAAATGGCTGATGAGGCAGGCGCGATCTACCGTGTGGACGGAACAGTTCTTATCAACCGGGACATTTTTGATGAGTATTTGGAGCAGTTTCATCAAAAGCCCTGCACCTATTCCGCTTACACCAAGAGAAAGCAGGCCGGGCAGGACGGAAAGGAGCAGGAATGACGGGAAATATCTGGATGTGTTCGCATCTGCTGGATGCTGAGGACCTGGATTTCGGAAAGCATGAGTTTATCACCTACAAGATGGGCCAGCAGTATTACAGCATGGGAGAAAAGCGGTTCGCAAACCTGGTCTGGAGAGCCGGGGCCGTGTACAAATGCGGAAAGCTGGTGCTGATCCGCAGAGATATTTTGGAGGCTTATATGCGTGAAAAGAATGGAGGGAATGCTGATGAATCCGAAGAAAGTTGATATGCCCACTATGAGCATCGACAAGTACAAGGACATGAAGGTGATGAACAAGAAGTTCCTCACCATCCGGGAAGGCGTCGAGCTCTACAGCATGGGGCATGAGAACCTCAGAAAAATGGCCGGAGAGGCCGGTGCTATCTACAAGATCAATCGCAAGATCCTGATCAATGCGGCAGTCTTTGAGGAATACCTCGAGACATTCAGAGTCTGGAGGTGATGAGAATGACACCAAGGAAAAAGAGAGTTGTGTTCCTTTGGCCCAAGAAGTTCTATAAACCCAAGGATCTGCTTGAGATCCTGCCTATGAGTGAAAAGGAGCTGTTGCAGAATGCCATACTTTGCGGGGCACTGTACCGGGTCAATGGTAAGAAGCTGATCAATCTGGAAACCATGCGGAAGTTCGTGAATAAGGTAGGCAATCTGGCGGGAGACATCGGCGGAAAATACTGTCAGGTAAAAGACGCAGCTGCATATCTGGGCTTGAATGAGGATCAGGCCATGCAGATCGCCTCAGATGCAGGAGCCCTTTTCAAGGTACGAAACCGTCTGCTGGTGGACAAAGCGGGTTTGATGAAGTTTGTGGAGCAGTTCAAGTACAAGGTAAATGTCGTTGATATCGAAGAAGCAGAAGAAAACGCAAGAATTGAAAGGAGATTGAAACATTATGTGTAAAGTGATCGCTATCGCAAATCAGAAGGCCGGGGTGGGTAAAACTACTACCGCAATGAATCTGGGGCTTGGCCTCGCAAAGGAAGGGAAGAGAGTGCTTATGATCGACGCGGATCCGCAGGGCTCGCTTTCCATCAGCCTGGGCTTTTGTGAGCCGGACAAGTTAACGGACACCTTATTTGATATCTTCAGATTGGAAGCTGCAGATGAGGATATCGTACCGGGTTACGGAATCATGCACGTGGAGGAAAATGTGGATCTGATCCCCGGGAATATCAATCTGGCCATGGCAGAGATTTCATTTGCCAATACCCTTTGCCGGGAATCTATCCTGCGCACCTATCTGGAGGATGTGAAAGGAAACTATGATTTCATCATGATCGACTGCATGCCCTCTCTGGGTATCGTAACCGTAAATGCACTTACGGCGACAGATAGGGTGCTGATCCCGGTGCAGGCAGCCTACCTTCCGGTGAAAGGTCTTCAGCAGCTCATCAAAACCATCGGTATGATCAAACGCTCCCTGAATCCGGAGCTGGAGATCGAAGGGATCCTGCTGACCATGGTGGATGCCAGAACGAATTATGCCAGGGATATCGTGACTCAGGTTCATGAGGTATACGGGAAGACAGTTCCGGTGTTCGAGATCGAGATCCCTCTCTCGGTAAGAGCTGCAGAAACCAGTGCAGTAGCTCAGAGCATCTACGAATATGACCCCAAGGGGAAAGCGGCATTCGCTTACTCCGCTCTGACGAAGGAGGTGCTTGCAAATGGCTAAGAGACCTGAAATCAAGATCGACCCGATGGATGAGTTCTTTGGTATTCCTACATCTATGGAAGGAAGCGCCATGGTAAAGATCAAGGATATCTATCCCTTCAAGGATCACCCTTTCAAGGTGTTGGATGACGAGAAGATGGATGAACTGGTTGAGAGCATCAAGGCAAACGGAGTGCTGTCTCCGGTGCTGGTACGTCCCAGGACTCCGGAGCAGGGATATGAAATGATCTCCGGCCACCGCAGATTACATGCCTCGAAGAAAGCAGGACTGGATTATATTCCGGCTATCATTAAGGAAATGAGCGATGATGAAGCCACAATCGCCATGGTGGATTCCAATGTGCAGAGGGAAGAGATTCTGCCAAGTGAGAGGGCGTGGTCGTTGAGAATGAAAATGGATGCAATGCGGCGGCAGGGTGCCAGAACAGACACAGACGAAACTTGTCGCACTGAGTGCGACAGGTTGGGAACCAAGACTGCTCAGATTGTAGGAGAGTCAGTTGGCTTGAAAGCCCGGCAGGTTCAGAAGTACATACGTCTCACAGAACTCATCCCACCTCTCCTCAGCATGGTAGACAATAAAGAGATTCCCATCAGTATGGCTGTGGATATTTCCTATTTCAGCCAGGAAGTCCAGGAATGGTTCTACGAATACCATCGTGCCAATAAGGGGATCAAACCCGCTCAGATCAAGGCTCTGAAAGAACTGCAAAACATTGATAACATCACCAAGTACACCTTCACAGCCACCATGAATGGGGCCGTTCCCAACAAGTATGGCGGAGGAGTCAACCTCTCAGAGCGGAAGCTGAATGCCTTCTTCCCGCCCAGGATGGCAGCCAAAGAGCGTGAGCGCATCATCATCGAACTGCTTACGAAGTGGAAAGAAGAACAGAAATGAATGAATCACGATCTTCCCGGGGCTCCGCGGACCCCGGGAGGATCCTCAGGAAAGGGGACTTATTATGAAGATTATCGGAAAGTTATTTGCACACCTGTTGGCCGGAATTCTGACACTCGTGTTGGTGGCTTTTGATCTGCTGGGCAGAGCTCTGTCCTTCATCGGCGTGTTTGTCATTTTGTTGTTTGGACTCTCACTCCTGGTTATCGTGTTTAAGGGATTATGGCATACCCTGCCGATTCTGATCGGACTCTTTGCGGTATGCCTCCTGGTGTTCTACGGAACGGCATGGATCGCGGGGTTACTTTCGTTCTTGAGAGACAGACTGTTGGGTCGGTAAAAACAGCACAGTTGTGCAGATTTTTCTTTGAATGAGCCCTCGGTAATGGTATAATCATTGGTGTCATGTTGTACGTGTTTTTGGAGAGGAAAAGTTGTTCTGAATGACGGACTAGTACTGAGAGCAGAAAACCTGGGGAATTCACTAATACTTATATCACTGCGGGATAATGCATCTAAGCTATTCTTAATTGAGAATAACTTGGGTGCCTTTTTTATTTGTTTGGAGAAAAATGATTACACGAGCAGATATCTTGGCTTACGCCAAAGAAAACTATGATACGGATCCGGAGCGATTATGGGCAAAGTATCCCGAGTACGAGGTGCTCAGACACCGGAATAACCAGAAATGGTATGCAATCCTGATGGACGTTCCGGGAAATAAGGTCGCTTGGAGGCGGATGACGTTATAGACATCTTGGACATCAAGTGTGAACCGGATATGATACTGTCATTATCTACGCAGACCGGATTTGCACCGGCCTATCATATGAATAAGAAACATTGGCTGACGATTCTTCTAAATGGAAGCATAGATGATGATGAAATTTATAATCTCCTGGATATGAGTTATGAGATGACTAAGGGGAAGAAGGTGTTGTGATATGTTTTGGGACAAGATTTCACCTTTATATGACATATTTGAAAATGTATATAACGGCAAGGTATATACAGGTACCGGGAAAAAGGTTGCAGAACTTATAGACCCGTCGGATGAAGTATTGGAATGTGCCTGTGGAACTGGTGCTATCAGTATATATATTGCACAGAAGTGTAAGAAGTTGATCGCAACAGACTTTGCACCAGGGATGCTTCGGAGAGCAGCAAAGAAATGCCGGAATTACCCGAATGCTGTGTTCAAGAAAGCTGATATCACGAACATCAAATGCAAAGATGCCCGTTTTGATAAAGTGGTTGCAGGCAACGTGATCCATCTGTTGCCTGAACCGGAGAAAGCACTTCATGAATTGGAACGGGTGGTTAAGCCCGGAGGTAAGATCATCATTCCGACTTACATCAACATGTCAAAGGGAACGGGAACAGCTGCGGTTAAGTTTATCACCTTGCTTGGAGCAGATTTCAAGAGGCAGTTTGATCTGGAATCATATAAAGCGTTTTTTGAGGACAAGGGATATACCGGAGTCGAGTATCATGTGGTTGATGGGCGTATGCCTTGTGCTATTGCTGTAATAACCAAAAAGATGGGAGGAACGGTATGAGCGAGATTATCCGTAAAGATGTCAATGAAGAATGGGCACATTCGGGCATTATCAAGGCGGGAGATTATTGTTATCTGAACTATTGTGCCGGAAATGTCGGAGGAACGATAGAAGAACAGATCAATGGTGCTTTCGATGAGATGGAGAAACGGCTGGAACTATTTGATCTTACGCTTGAGAATGTTGTTCAGATGGACTGCCTTTTTAGAGATATATGGAATATTCCGGTTATGGAGAAAATCATAAAAGAGCGTTTCAATGGTAATTATCCGGTACGTAAGTCTATACAGACCGAATTTGCACATGTCGGCGGACCTGACGGACTCCTGTTCCAGGTAGATGGAGTGGCATATTGCGGATGAAATCATAAAGCCTGTATTCATGGCTATTAAGTAATCGGAGTTAGCGAAATATCCCGGAAGATAACTGCCTGTAGAGGAATGATGAAGAATGGTAAAGCAGATAGTAAGGGATCCGCTCTTCCTGCAGCAAAAGTCCGAACCGGCAACAGAAGCGGACAAGCAGGTGATCACGGATCTGACGGATACATTAAAAGCAAATAGTGACAGATGTGTCGGAATGGCAGCAAACATGATCGGCGCACGGAAGCGGATCATCATTGTTTCGGTCGGACCCTTCAGTTTCATTATGATCAACCCAGTGATCACGAAGAAAACCAGGAAATATGAGACTGAGGAAGGCTGTTTATCTCTGGACGGTGTAAGACCCTGCACCAGATATAAAGAGATCGAAGTGGATTACCTCGACCAGAACTTTAAACGGCAGCATGGTAAGTTTGTTGATTTTACTGCTCAGATTATTCAACATGAAATCGACCATTTTGAGGGAATATTGATTTAATGAACATACAGATTTTTGGAACAAAGAAATGCAATGATACAAAGAAAGCGGAGCGCTTCTTTAAGGAGCGTGGCATTAAGTACCAGTTCATCGACATGAAGGAAAAAGGCATGAGTAAGGGTGAGTTCACCTCTGTTGCCCAGGCCAACGGTGGCATCGATGCCATGCTGGATCCAAACTGCAAGGATCAGGATACTCTTGCCCTGATCCGATATATCGCAGAAGAGGATAAGCTTGAGAAGATTCTGGAGAATCCGCAGGTAATCAAGACGCCTGTTGTCAGAAACGGAAAGCAGTCCACACTCGGCTACCAGCCGGATGTGTGGAAGAAATGGGAGTAGGGGTTATTGGTAACAATGTTAGAGCAACAGTTTAGAATAAAATACAGTGAAATAATGGAGAACTTTCAATGCATTGAATATGATTTAAAAAGAATCTATTCAGCCATGTCAGCGGATGACTTTGATGAAAATATGGATATGTTGGAGTTCTCAAATATGGGCAGAACTTTGCGAGATTTAGAAGAGATGGATAATAGTGATGGAAATCCATATCTTTCAGAAGCAGATTACGACACCCTAGACGCAATAAGGGAATTAAGAAACTATTGGGCGCATCAGTGTTATTTGGACTGGGTGTACTGTCAGGATAGCTGGGAGAAAAATGCCAAACTTCAAAAAGTATATAACAGATTAGTTAATGAATCCAACAGAGTCGCCAAGTTACAGAGTAAGATTCAACGCTTCTATCTGGATACGTTTTGTGATTAAAAAAATCATTTAAATAAACACTTCAGAAATGGTGCTCCTGTGCGGGCTTTGAGCTGGCATTTTTAACGGACAGAATTAGATGTAATGTTATAGTTAAGAAGGTTAGTTAAGAAGGCAGAATTTGCACCCATATGAGGGACGGGCTGGGCCACTGAGGTGAACTTACAAAGTGAGGCTACGTTGTACATATAATTTTCATTTAGGAGATGAGAAAATGAGAACAAGGATTATTCGCAAGATGATAGGTGCTTCTTTGCTTGCAGTTACTTTATTGACTGCCTCTTTTGCGATGCATGAAGTCGCTTATGCAAAGGAAACATCGGTGAATATTAGCGGAAAGCAATATGAGCTTGCGGAGAAAAGCAAATATGATTATGACGATGGAACTACACCCACAATTATTTCATCTTCCGGAAGTCAGTTTGGACTGTTTGGAATGAGCGGAGACTTAAAGGTATTGTCTGAAACTAATGGGTTTTCCTCATATGAGGTCTCTAGCGGTCTGGTGACATTTTCATATTCCCCAAATGGAACGGTCATAGGCGCGTCCGACACAGATTGGCACTTGATTGAGGACAGCGCGAGTGAAGTAAATGGAGAAAAAATAGATCAAAAGATACGGAATGGAGTAGTAATACTTCAAACATCAATTGATGGAACGAATTGGATTACTGATTTGGTAAAGGGCAATATAGCCGGTTCTGAAACTGATTACAGCGAGAATTTCTATGAAACAGCTGAAATCCAGTTGATTAATGGCTGCTACTATAGAGTAATCGTTGCCTATGAAGTAGAACGGAAACTCGATGATAAGCAATTCTTATTTGTTAAAGTTGGCAATAGTGAGAAAAAGAAATTTGTCGAAGTATATGAGTTTTATCTTAAAGATACATCTGAGGCAACTATAGCAGCTGGCGCACATCCCAATACAAAGAAAGTTGTTGGGGATATGACTAAGGTTGTTAATACAGGAAAAGACAATGGCTATTCGCAAGAAAATGCCATTACGAGTAAGGATCCTCATTATGGATGGAAACTCGGAGAATTCTCACTTAAAGGTTATACCAATACGGCTGACTATCAGGGAGAAGAATACTTTCTTAAAAATCTTGGGGACGCAATTACTCTATCCTTTACGCTTAATCAAAATATAAATAGCTTAAATGGTATGGATAACTTGGCTATTTCCGAAGATTCGAATGGCTCTGATCAGTATTTCCAAGTGCAGAAAACGAATTTTAAACATGGTACGTTGATAATTCGGTTCACGGATTTTCAAGGCAACAAATCAGATCCAATTATATATACAGATTTCTTAGCAGCTAATGCAAGAACCGGTGCAGACACAAGAGTTCAGTTTTTTGAGGAGGGCGATTATGAAGTTGCCCTTGATTATGAGATAAAGAACACTTCCGGTATAGATAGTTACACAAATTATAGAATGTTTTTTACCTTTAAGATTCGAAATGGAAATAATATGGTTTATGCTTTTGATCCTAGTGGGCAGCTTACTGATAAAGCATGGACATCATCAGGTTTTACAATTAATACTGCTAATTCGCATTACTTAACAGTGACGGTTAATAAGTATGCCATAGCAGATGGTGTTGGTGGGAAAAAGCTTGATCTATCATGGAGTCGTACAGCAAACGATGGTAATTCATACAAGGATCCAGGCGTTTATGAGGTGACGGTTTCTAATCGCTATCAACCAAATGGTGATGTGACCAAAACATTCTATGTTGGAGATGATCCATATATTAAAGCTATACCCATAACGGGTATGTCTCTGGACGACATTGTGAAACTGATAAAGAATACAGATGTCGATATGCAGACGTACCTAGATGTTATGAGTAAAGAACGCAAATCGCTTGAAGAAGTAGTGGACTTGGTAAAGAATGGCTGGACAATTGGAGAAGCAGGGCAACTGATTGAACCTCCGGTACAAGAGGTCACCCCTATTTCTGAGCCGGGTGATGAACCTGAAAATGAAGAACCAGCGGATATTCCATCTGAGGTTTCGCTAGAAAAAGAAGAAGGCAACAAAACGGATGAAAAGCCTGTGAATACTTCTGATAATAATGAAGAAAAGGCTGATGAAACTGGCACAGAGGATCAGATTGAATCCTCAAGTGCTGTTGGGGATGAGGCTGCTACGAAAGGAAAATCAACTCCTGCAATTATCATAGTTGTTCTCGCGGTTATTGCTTCAGCAGGTGGCGTTTGGTTTGCGAGGAAAAGGGGCCGTAAGATCGAGACAGAAATAAACTATGAAAAGAACAATGATGAGCGAGGGGGAGAAAAATGAAAAAAATAAGAGCGATTATTGCTATCCTTTTATCTTGTTCTTTATTTTTCAGCGCATGTACTACTGTAAGTTCGGAAAAGTCTCACGTTGACGATACGTCTGTACAAGAGACGCAAGTAGATGATTCCCTAACTGGAGTAGAAGATCAGCAGGATACAAACTCATCTTCTGAGAATAGTGACGATCCTGATAAGGAGAACAATGATGAGATAGGTACGGTTGAAGACGAACAAATCCCGGATTTTTATGGCATGAACGATCCAGCTTTGCTTCAGTATGTTGAAGATACTGTATACGCAGGATTGGTACATGATTTTTCAAGTGAAGACTATGTTATCGAGGATGTTGAGGCTATTTACTATTCGGAGGATTACCTCCAAGAGGTAGCATTTAATTCGAAGTCAAACATCTACTTTGGCTATACTTTAGCAGAGCTTGACGAGCAGTTCCAGGGGCAAAGATATGTATTTACTCTCGGGGACGATGGAAAGACTATTGTTACGCCCTTTGAAGCATATGATGACACATATGATCGTGTAATAAGGAACGTTGCAATAGGTACAGGAGTAATACTGATTTGTGTAACTGTTTCAGTGGTTACGGCCGGAACAGGAACAGCTCCTACAGTTAGCCTTATTTTTGCAGCTGCTGCTAAAACTGGAACTGAGTTTGCATTATCATCAGCGGTGATAAGTGGGGTTGCCTCGGGTGTTATTACAGGTATTCAAACCAAGGACTTTGATAAAGCGCTGAAGGCGGCCGCTTTGAATGGTAGTGAAGGTTTTAAGTGGGGGGCTATAAGTGGTGTAATTGTAGGTGGTGCCACAGAAGCAATTACGCTTAGCCGCGCAGCAAAGGTTTCAAAGGCTATTGATGAGCTTATTGCGGATCCCAATATTCCGGAATGGAGAAGAGCAGAACTTCGAGCACTAAAGCAATATGGTGGAAGCGAACAACTATCATATATCGGAGGAGAAGAAGTGCCATTTTCAACACCAGGAGCTACAAGACCTGATGTTGTTCGGACTGTAGGGGATCATTTAGAAGCTATAGAGGTGAAATACTACAACCTTGACAGTTCTGCTAGTTTAAACACTCTTTATAGTGAGTTAGAGAGAGAAGTAACAGCTCGAGTAGCTAATCTACCGGCTAATTCAACTCAGAGAGTGGTTTTAGATGTAACTGGACGGAACTTTTCTTCAGAGACGATTACTACTGTTACAGAGACGATTCAGTCAAAACTTTTAAACATTTATGGATCTAAGATTCCTGTAGATATAGTGGGGCTATAAATATGAGATTGATAAGTGATGATGGTAAAAGAATAGTAAATGTTGGCGGTGGAGATATTTGGAAGGCTTTGTATTCTACTACAGTTAACTGCTTGGGAAAAAAGAAGAGAAAATACAATTTGGCCTTTGATTTTCTTCAGACCGGAAAATGTGAAGGCAAGAACGGATATGAGGTCGCAAGGCAGATCAACTTGATAAGGGATTCACTTTCTCAGTTTTCTCCAGATAAGGCAGTGTATGATATTGATAATCCCAAATTACTTGCGCCATGGAAAGATAACCTGAGTCCGGTTGTTACGTCCTGTGCAAATATGTTCACTACTGCTGATGGGCAAGATTTGCTGTTCGAAATCGTAAGTATTCTCTGCTATGCTCAAGTGACAAAAACTAATATAGTGCCTGAATAAATAAGGGGTCGATTAGAGGCACAGAATACCGAAATTATATGAATTTATAATACAAACATAGGCGTGTCGTGTCTATGAAAGGAGACTTTTCTATGGGTAAGGCTACAAAGAAACTGATAATTGTCTGCGATGAGAAAACTGAGCAGTATGCAAATTATCTTAGGCAACTGATTAGTACGAATGATGATAAAGACGGAGAGGTTGTTGGCATCGCAGATGGTACAGTTGAGGCAGCCGTTTGGCTAGAAAAGGAGTATCTGGCTAATAAGGCTCAGATCTCATCAAATGAGCATATTTTGTTTATTGGTGATAACAAGACCAGTAAGTCTGAATCATCGAGCATGATTGTTAAGTTTGAGAAATATGGAATGCAGTACGGATGGCTCGGAAAGAGAGCAATGATGAAGGTAGACAATGAAATGCTCGAGCCTGAATCCTACGATGAGTTCATTGAGTATGCTCTCGGTTATCAGGCAGACTTTGAAAAGATAGCTATGAAACGCACTAAGACGAGGACGATTGAAAAGAAAGACGAAACAGAAGTCGTCACTGTGCAGGCCAACGACGAGGTAGCTATGGAAGTAAAAGATGAAGGTGGAAAGAAAACTCCTAAAGCGCTGGCACAGGTTGGGGCATTTGCTGCCGGAGTTGGTGTTGCTGCAGCAGCTGGTTTTGGCATGGCCGCCGCATTGGTTCCTGTAGCTGGTGCATCGGCAGCTATGGGTATTACCAAAGGAATCAACAAGATTCAGGTCCATAAGAAAGTTAAGGATCAGCAGTACAGAGCCCTTTCAGTGATCCTGTATATTGAAGGATTGCAAGAATTCCTGGAGGGCTAATCTATGGATGGCTTTAGGGAAGGATTCGAGTTTTTCGCAGAACATGCTTCTGACTTTGCAGGCATGGATCTTGGAAGCGGATATGTAGATAGCGTAAATGGCGAAATCAGTGAATTCATTGAAAGCGTCGCACATTTTAAGGGAATGCAAAGCAGCGTAGACACTCTTAAGGGTGATTTAGCTGAGTTCTGGCATGCAGGAACCTTTAACATAGACGCTGCGGTAAAAGGATCCGGTAATCGTCTTCAAGTAGATCGCAGTCATGATTTCGGTTCTGTGGACGTCAGCGGTAAGAATATCGAGCTTGATGCTGGTCTGAAATACTACAAAAATGGCGTAGAGAGCGCAAAGCAGCAGGCTAAGAGTGTGTTTGAAGCGTATAAGAAATACCAGTCAGGTGGCGGAAAAGAAACGCTCGAAGAGTATCTGAAAAACAGAAACTATCAGGATGATTCTGTGTTAAATGATGCAGTTTACTCCGGACAGATACGGGTCATCCCTGCAGATCAGCTTACAGAAGCAACTAAGTGGCTTGAGCGTAAAATAGTTGAAGAGGAATCTAAACGTCCTGAACAGGTTGAGAGATACAGGGAAACTTTAAAACTTCTTAGAGATAGAATTTCAGACAATCAAGGAAATGAGTCAATTCCTCTATCAGAGGAGGATGCAAAGAAACTTGCGCAGCTTGCAAAGGAAAGTAAAATCAACCCAGAGGAATGGGGGCTTACGACAGAAGAACTTATCAAGGCTGAGTATATCTTGAAACAGGCGCTTAAAGCAGGCCTTACTGCAGCAACAATTTCTATTGTTCTTAGGACAGCTCCGGAAATCTTTAACGCAATTAAGTATCTGATTGAGAATGGCGAGGTTGACGAAGAACAGTTTAAGAAGATTGGATTTGCAGCGTTAAAAGGCGGATCGGAAGGCTTTGTACGAGGGACAGTCTCGGCTGCAATTACCACTGCATGTAAATCTGGCGCGCTTGGTGCGGCACTTAAAAGTGTGGATCCGACCGTTATAGGGGCTGTGACGGTACTTGTAATGGATACTGTTAAGAATTCCTATAAAGTGGCAACCGGTAAGATGACTCGCTATGAGATGTCGAATGAGCTGATGAGAACCATGTTCACGACTACTTGTTCTCTTGCGCTTGGCGCTACGTCACAGGCGTTTATAGAGGTACCGGTTGTGGGATATATGATAGGAAGCTTTGTCGGCTCACTAGTTGGTTCATTTACTTACTCTGTAGCTTACAAGCCAGCCATCTCATTCTGCGTTGATACTGGATTTACCTTGTTCGGACTCGTTAATCAGGATTATGTTTTACCCGAAGATGTAATCAGGGAAATTGGAATAGATGTATTCGATTATGAGCAACTTGAATATGATGAGTTCAAGCCCGAAGGATTCCAGTTTAGTACATTTACTCCAGATAAATTTGAACCTGAAAAGATTGATATGACATTCCTCAGAAGAGGTGTTATAGGTATAAATGAGATAGGTTTTATAGAATAGAGGTGTTTTGCCTGATATGGATGTGTTGGCAACTGAAAAGAGATACACGAGGTAATTCTTGCTAGATCTATCATAATCAGGATACAATGAATAGGAACTAATAAATGGAACAGAAAGCACTAAAATGCATGGAAATAGACCAGACGCTATTATATAAGCAGCTTCCAGCGCATATGATTGTGACAAATTTCATAGCAGGAGAAGATGATTGCAATTATGAAATCTATATTCGTGAATTTATAAATGAATCATCATATTTTTTTGCTTTATCAAATGGTCAGAGGTATGAAGCTCCTCAAAGTGAATCAAATAAGGAACCAGATGCCATTAGTGATATGTACAAACTGGATTTTAAACTGATGGTTGCGACAAGTAGAATGGAAGCTAATAGTATTCTGAGTGGCAGTATAACAAAATATGGAGAGGGGGCTTATGGCTTCGGGGCATCAAAAGTGCACGGGGAGATGCAATGCACTCTTTTGTGCCAAGCATTACGTTATAAGAGTATATCGGAATTAGAAGAAATAAAACTTGGAAAGGCGAAATCATTAGATGAAAAGGATATCAAGGATTTTCTAAAAGTACTGCAGACTGAAAAAAATGTATTGCTCTTTTTACCGTTTGTATTTAGTTATTCTGAGGAACATATTGAAGATGATGGTGTTAAAGGGATTGCACAAGCGGTTTACTTTGATTTAAGAGCACCCATAGCATATCGTGAAAGCAAAGTGGGGCAAGGTTATGACACGTATGCGGCAACCATCTATAAAGACAAGGTCATCTTTATTAAGTTATCATCAAACGCGGCGGATTACATTGATAGCGTTGATATTCGGAAGAGTAAAACATTTATGAAATTGTATGATTGTGGCAGATTTTAGCTGCTTCATTAACTGAATGAAGTCCTGGTTTTTACTCTTGCAACGAATTGCAACGTTCTGCAACGAATTGCAACGTTTTTAGTATTTTCTTTTAAAAATCCCTGTGTTATATTTACAATGGACAAAGCGATGAGGAAAACAAAAACACCTCAAAGCCAAGTCCATTTTCTTTTGCAAAAGAATAAGGGTAACGAATGAGCGTCGGCCTGGAGCTGCAAAGCAGCTTCGGGTACGGCGCTTTCTTTATGCCCGGAAACAGGCTGCGGGGTGACGATCCCGGGCCACACCAACAAAAGAAAGGATATCGCACAATGGATTATGAAAATTTCAAAGAGAGATTTGTAGAGGATCTTCGTGATAAGCTCTACGAGTCAGGAGCCGAGGTGAACATCCCGGTACACACTGTGAACAAGCTCAATGAGAGCTACGAGGCAGTCACTGTTACTCCGGAGGGCAGTAACATCGGCGTGAATATCGGCATCGACAAGTTCTACGAGGCGCTGGATAACGGCAAGACCTACGAGGAAGTAGTAGATAAGGCCGTGGAAGTGATCAACAGCGGAATCAGCCAGAGACCGGACTTCGATATCAATTCCTTATCTGATTACTCTCAGATGAAGGAAAAGCTTGCGATGGAGGTTGTTTCTGCTGAGACCAACGCTGAGATGCTGTCTACCGTTCCTCATCAGAACATCGAGGATATGGCGGTTGTTTACCGCTTCGTTCTGAATTCTGATGATGAGGGCAGGGCATCGATCCTGGTCACCAATCAGCTGCTTCAGAGCATGGGTGTCACTCCCGAACAGCTTCATGCGGATGCGATGGAAAATGCACCGCAGATCAAGCCTGTCGAGATCAAGGGCATGAGTGAAGTCATGGCCGAGATGATGGGTGTTGAGCAGGCTGAGATGATGGGAATCTTTCCTGTAGCTCCCGAAGATGAGCAGATCTATGTGGCAACCGTGCCTGACAAGGTTCACGGAGCCGGAGTTCTTGCTTATCAGGACTTCATGGAAAAGGCTGCTGAAAGAGCCGGTGGAGACTTCTTCATTTTACCCTCGAGTATCCACGAGATCCTCATAGTCCCTGACAACGGGAAGATGGGATTGAAGGATCTTGAGGCCATGGTAAAGGAAGTCAATGCTACCCAGGTTGCTCCTGCGGACAAGCTGACTGACAGCGTTTACCACTATGACAGCAAGGCGAAGATCTTCGAGCTGGGTGAAAAGTTCGTGGCTCGCCAGGCTGAAAAAGAGGCTGAGAAAGCCGCAGAGAAGGATGTTGAAAAGGGTTCCGTTCTCGGAAGCCTTAAAGCAAAGAAGGGCGAGGTTGCCAAGACTCCCAGAAAGGAAGTCATCGACAAGGCCGCTAAATCCAAGGGTGGCGAGGCCATCTAGAACCACACAACAAAGAACGAGGCGTCGGCCGGAGGAGTTGTCCTTCGGTCCGGCGCTTTCTTATTTCAACCAGAAAAGGAGATTTGAAAATGTCAGATAGATATGGATGGGAAGTACCGATTTCAACCAAAGGAGTAGCGATCAAGTCCGCAATCAACGCGAAGATCCCCAACGAACATCCCTGCAACTGCAAGCATGAATGTCCCTACGGCATGGACAGAGCTTTTTGCTTTCCTTGCATGAAGAAGATCATGGAGGAGCATAGAGCAGCCAGAAAACCGGTAGTAAAGGAAGCGTAAGAAGATGAATTTCGACTACTTTTATGGAGAACAGTCGGAACAGTACGCATTCTATAGGACCCCGAAGGTCTTCTATACGGATGAAAGATTCCGAGGGCTTTCCTCAGATGCAAAAACCGTATACGGGATCCTTCTGGACCGGGTTTCTTTGTCCGCAAAAAACGGATGGGCCGACGAGGAAGGAAGAGTATACGTCTACATGACGGTAAGCAGCATCGAAGAAGCGATGGGCTGTGCACACCAGAAGGCCTGCGGGCTTTTGTCGGAGTTGGAGGAATTTGGCCTGATCGAGAGGAAGAAGCAGGGCCTTGGGAAGCCGGATCGGATCTATGTGAAGAACTTTATCCAGGTATGGAATTCAAACCTCAGGAAGTATGAAAATCATACCTCTGAAGGTATGGAAATCATACCGCAGGAAGTATGGAAATCAGCATCTAATAATACTGATAAAAACAATACTGAAGATAGTAATACTCATTCTATTCTTTCAGACGAAGAGGAAGAGAGGCGTTCATGCGCCACCTATTTTGCTGACAGACTTCAGATCGAATGGATGAAAGAAACCTATTCCTATGACCGGGACATGATCGACGAGATCTATGAGCTCATCATAGACACTGTCTGCTCCCACAAGAAAACGATCCGTATCGCCGGTGATTATAAGCCGGTGAGCATTGTGAAGAGCCAGTTCATGAAGCTCGACAATACCCACATTCAGTTTGTTCTGGACGGTCTGAAGGAAAACACCACCCAGGTCAGGTGTATCAAACAATATCTACTTGCAGCGCTTTACAATGCGCCGCTTACAATCAGCAGCTATTATCAGGCCCTGATGAACCATGATATGGCCACCGGGCGAATCTAAGGAGGATACATTCAATGAAATCTATGGAAGTAAATATCGCACTGGATCCCGTAAATGACGGAGCATCCATCATCAATATCAACGTGGAAAAGAAGGACATCGGATCCCTTATCATCGCTACCAATGGCGAAAGGAAGATCGCCAGCCTGGCTGAGACCGTGGAGATCCTGTCGAAACTCGAGAAAATATCTTACGGCGAGTTCATGGGAGATTCCAAATACATCATGATCATCAATGCCGAGAAGATCCGGACTCTTGAGACTGGTATGTATTTCATCGGCACCGCTGTTGTTATGAAGGACGAGGGCAAAGGCCAGGGACTTGATCTCCTGACCGGAGACGAGTTTGATGCTGCAGCAACGGAGTTTGCCAGCAGGTTGGTGACTCTTGCAGGCAACGGGCAGGATTTCTCTGCCTACGAGATCTACTAAGGAGGTGCGCCATGAGCAGAACGATACCCAGAGCCTATGTGACGGCAGCGTGGAGTAAGAACCGTGTGGATGCGGAGGATCAGGCAAGGAAGTACTGCAGTGAGCTGGTAAAGGCAGGATATCTTCCTTTGTGCCCTGTGCTTGCTTTCTCCGGGATCATCAGTGATGAGGACCCGGACGGAGAAAAGAAGAAGCGTGAGATGTCCGAGGATCTTCTGAAGCGTGCCAGATTCCTGGTGGTCTGCGGAAAGAAGATCAATGACGATGTCAGGGAGGATATCTCCATCGCCAGACGTTCCAAGGTCATCCCCACGACTCTTGAGGGAGTGCTGGAATGTGGTGATTAACCCGGCGTAACAGAAGGGAAGTGATGAATTGCAGGAAGAAGTAGAAAACAGGACAGTCAACCTGGCTGTCCAGACCATAAAACTGACCTTTCGTGCGGTCTATGCAGCCTGGAAAAAGGGCATGGAAGAGCTGAAGCAGAAAGCTGCCGAAAAGGCATCACCGGACGAAGCTGTTCATGGCAAGCAGACCGTGAAGGAGCTGATCGGTCAGGGCGAAGGCGTCTCCAAGATCGATATCGACAAGACCGAGCTGAAGGACTTTCAGAAGATGGCCAGGAAGTACGGGGTGGATTTTGCGGTTGTGAAGGACAAGAATCAGGATCCGCCGGTTTATACCATATTCTTTAAGGCTAAGGACGGTGCTGCCATCGATAAGGCCATGGAAGCTTATGCTGCCAAGAGCCTGAAGATGGATAAGAAAAAGGAGCGTCCCAGCCTCTTAAAGAAGCTTGCCAAACTCAAGGATATCGTTGCAAAGACCCCTCGCAAGGTCAAAGAAAAGAAGAAGGAGCTGGATCGATGAAGAAAAAGAAGAATCTGAAAAAGCTCCTGATCCTGAATATTCCATACATCATTGTAGCGTTATTCGCAACAAACATAGGAGAAGTATTCCGTATCGCAGGCGGCACAAATGCATCTGAAAAGGTGCAGAGCGTTGTCCTGGACGGGTGCTTTGGAAAGGCATTTGCCAATCCTCTTCCGAGTTTGCATCTCATAGATCTGCTTGTCGGTATCGCTATCGGTGCGATCCTCAGGCTGGCAGTTTATATCAAAGGGAAGAATGCAAAGAAGTTTCGCCACAACGTAGAGTACGGCTCTGCCAGATGGGGAACCCATGCGGATATCGAGCCATACATGGATCCGGTGTTTCAAAACAATGTCATCCTGTCCCAGACAGAGAGACTGACTATGGAAAGCCGCCCTGCCAATCCGAAGTATGCCAGGAACAAGAATGTCCTGGTAGTCGGCGGTTCCGGTTCAGGTAAGACGAGATTCGTCTTAAAACCAAACCTGCTCCAGATGCATTCCAGTTACGTCATTACCGATCCAAAGGGAACGGTAGTCAACGAATGCGGAATGGCACTTCTGAAAAACGGGTACCGGATCAGGATCTTTAATACCATCAATTTCAAAAAGAGCATGAGATACAATCCCTTCGCTTATATTCACAGCGAAACGGACATCTTAAAGCTCGTGACCACGCTGATCTCCAACACCAAGGGTGAAGGAAAAGGCGGGGATGAATTCTGGACCAAAGCCGAAACGCTGCTTTACACAGCGCTCATCGGCTACATCCATTATGAGGCACCGGTGGAAGAGCAGAACTTCTCCACATTGCTAGCAATGATCAATGCAATGGAAGTCCGTGAGGACGATGAAAGCTTCAAAAACGCAGTGGATCTGCTGTTTGAGGAGCTGGAAGCAAAGGACCCTGAGCACTTTGCTGTAAGGCAATATGCCAAGTTCAAACTTGCTGCCGGAAAGACCTCTAAAAGTATCTTAGTCAGCTGTGGTGCAAGACTTGCACCCTTTGATATCAAAGAACTTCGTGACATCACAAAGGAGGACGAACTGGAGCTGGACACCATTGGAGATAAGAAGACTGCACTGTTCCTGATCATGTCGGATACAGATGCAACCTTCAACTTCCTGATCAGTATGATCTACACCCAGTTGTTCAACCTCCTGTGTGAAAAGGCGGATGATGTGTACGGCGGGCGACTTCCGGTGCATGTGCGGTGCCTCATCGATGAGGCGGCCAACATCGGACAGATCCCGAACCTGGAAAAGCTCATGGCCACCATACGAAGCAGGGAGATATCTGCGGTGCTGGTTCTGCAGGCAAAATCGCAGCTGAAAGCAATCTACAAAGACAATGCGGATACCATCATCGGTAACTGCGATTCCCAGATCTTTCTGGGAGGCTCGGAGCAGTCAACCCTTAAGGATCTCAACACCACACTCGGTAAAGAGACCATTGATATGTATAACACGGGAGAGACCAGGGGAACGACTCAGAGCTACAACATGAATTACCAGAAGCTTGGAAAGGATATGCCATACTTGTTCGTGAAGAGTTCAGTTGCCTTGAATTTATC
>ENA-ORPK01001298-ORPK01001298.1-human-gut-metagenome-genome-assembly--contig:-NODE-1298-length-20215-cov-2.912153_pt1 | contig 20215 bp, 26 predicted proteins | sample MGYA00242139_ERZ509068 | MGnify/ENA primary metagenome ERZ509068 (study PRJEB26280, sample SAMEA2338687) | human gut metagenome | biome: human gut; feature: human-associated habitat; material: faeces... | reverse complement strand
ACATATAACGCTAAATGGTTTGGTGGATATGCTAAAACTCATATTGCAAAAGCACCTTCAGATAAGAACGTAGTAGTCAGAAACTACTATAAGGAAAGTATAAATAATGTACTAAAGCAAATTCCAAATTTAGAAGATGTAAATTTTATCTGTGGAGATTTTACTTCTATTGATGTTACCAACGCAATGATTTATTGCGATCCTCAATACGAAAATACTACTGGTTTCAAAGATAAGTTTGACCACAAGAAATATTGGAATTGGGTTAGAAAAGTCAGTATAAATAACTTTGTGCTATGCAGCGAGTACCAAGCTCCTGATGATTTTATAGAAATTTGGTCTGGTGAAGTTAAGATAACACTTGATAATGCAAGTCGTAGCAAATCCATAGAGAAATTATTTGCATATAAAAATGGCAAGTATGTTGAATACATAAATAAAGGAAAGTGATAAAATTTGCAGTACCAAGGTGGTAAATCAAGAATAGCTAAAAATATATCGGAGGTAATAATGAGGTATCAAGGTGGGAAGAGCAGAATAGCACAACAGATAGCAGATGTCGTAACTTCACAGAGAGAGAGAGAGTAGTAGTAGTAGCAACACTTTCGTAAGCTTGTTTTGTGGAAGTTGTGTGATTGAATCAAAACTTGCTCCAAATTTTAAGCGTGTAATATGCAATGATAAACATAAATATCTGATTGAAATGTTTAAGGCTTTACAAAATGGTTACGATTTACCAGAAAACATAACAGAAGAACAATATAAATATATAAGAGAACATAAAGACGAAAATCCTGCATTAACAGGTTTTGTTGGCTTTGGGTGTTCATTTGGTGGCAGATTTTTTGAAGGATATGCGAGAAACGCTACTGGAACAAATTATGCTGCACAAAGTAAACGTAGTGTTGTGAAAGATATGCCTAATCTAATGAATGTTGAATTTACTTGTCTTGATTATAAAGATGTAGAAATTCCAAAAAGTTCTGTAGTATATGCCGATCCGCCTTATTTTGGTACAAAACCAATTAGTAGACAGAAATTTGATACGAATGAATTTTGGGATTATATGCGTCAAATAAGTAAAGACAATAAGGTATTTATTTCAGAGCAGAACGCTCCAGATGACTTTGAATGTATCTGGGAGAAGCCATTTACAAGAACTTTGGATAGAAACAAGAACAATCAGTTCAAAGTTACTGAAAAATTATTTACATACAAAAATTAATTCTACAATAAAATTTTTCTTTTGTTAAATTAAAAGTGAAATATAAAAATTACTTAAAAATGCTTGACAAACCATTTCAAGGTGGTATAATAATAGTATCATATAAAAAGGAGGTGATAATATTTAATGATAAAATTTGAAGATGAATGTGTTGGTTGCCCTCCCGAAATCGGTTGTCTCGGTGAAAGCTGCCCTAATAGAAATGTGGTTCATCTTTATTGTGATAACTGCGGAGATGACGTTGAAAATTTGTTTGACGCAGGTGGAGAACAATTGTGTGAGCATTGTTTACACGAAAGGTTTGACATGATAGATTACAAGAATTATGTAAACTACATATAATACATATGAAAGGAACTATAAGAATGACAAATGAAAAGACAAAATTTTCGACCTCCATAGCAAACTTAGTAGCTTGTATTGTAGCATTGCAGAGTTGTATGCTTATCAGTACAAACGTACAGTGTAATACATTAAAAAATGAATTAAAAGAAATCAAAAGACAGCAGAAAATAATAACACAGGACATTTCGTCTAAAAGCTATACTGTTCCTGCTTATATTCCAACTTACAAAATTACAACAATGGTTGAAACTAAAATGTCACAAGCCAATGTACAATTTAAAGTGAATGTTAAAAGTGACAATAGTAAATATGCTGTACCAACTTGTGATACCTCATTCAAAGCATATATGGATTATAGATGTATTACAGACGATACTACAAAGCAATGGGAAATCCAACAAAATGCTTGGACGGACAATGACGGATTTCGCAGGATAGGTAATGACTATATTGTTGCAATGGGAACATATTATGCAGAAGAGTGTGGCGAGCGTTTTAGAATTACATTCGAGAGCGGTTCTGAAATTACTGTAACGGTAGGGGATATTAAGCAGGATATTCACACGGATTATCTTAATCAGTACACACCTGTTTATGATGAAAACGGTATTTTCTTTAGTGGTAATGTTCTTGAATTTATTGTTGATACAGACGTGTTATCTGAAATGTCACAGGTTCTTGGTACAGTGGGGCATCACGATTATTTGAATGGTAATATAAAATCTATAGAAAGGATTGAAGAATAAAACAAATGTATACAGAAGCAGCGTGGGATAGAAATGCGAGGTGTTTAAAGCATTTTAGACATTATATGGATAAGATGACAAGAGAATACGAAATAATAAACTCTGAAGCACCAACTAAAATACATAAAGCTACAAAAGAAGAAACCGAATATTATATGAATATTTCAAATAAAAAACAAAAACAATATTTCAATCCATTATGTAGTTGAAAGGAGGTGATAATATGGATAGTATGAATAAGAGGACTATTGCCAAAAAGTTTAAATTCATTACGCCCGATGATGTAAAAAAGTTTACTTGGGTAACAAGTAAGTGCAAAGGCGAAGTTGAATGTGTGGAAATGAACAGAAATGTATCGGGTAAATCAATTCTCGGTATATTTAGTCTTGACCTTACACATCCTGTAATTGTACAGTTTCACGATGTATATGGCAATGAAGAATGGTTTAAGGAACTTAAAGAATGGGAGGTTGAGTAATGAGGGTTGAAAATGTAAAAGTTTATGACCTTGAGGAGAGTATTAAAGCAAGCAAATATCCTATGGCTGTTGACACAAACAAATGCAATTGCGATGTTACTGAAACTGTGAAAACTCTTGCTAAATCAAATGGAGGACACGATCAATTTCTTTCGGGAATAAGAGTTTCATTTGATTTAACTTTTTCAAACAAAGCTTGGATAGAACTTGAAAGATATAGGTTTATCACTTTTGTTTCAAGTCAGTCAACAATGCACCGTATTTCAAAATTTAATTTATCAGAACAGTATAACGAATATGTTGACAAGCGTATGATTGATATTATGATTGAGCTTAAGGATACATATAATAAGACTAAAGATAAAACAGATTATCTTCGTTTGCTTTATTCCAATCCTTGTGGATTTGAACTTACTGCAAGACTTACAACAAATTATCGTTGCCTGAAAAATGTTTATCAGCAGAGGAAAACTCATACACTTCCGGAATGGCGTGAATTTTGCTCTTGGATTGAAACACTTCCTTACTCAGAACTTATCATTGGTAATTTGAAAGGAGGTAATAATATTGATTGAAAAACTTGATAAACGTATTTTTGTTCTTAACGGTGTTCACTCTACAGGCAAAGATACATTTGTAAAATACATAAACGAATACGGTGTTGATGCTGTCCATTACTCTTATGTGGATTTTACAAGAAATATGCTTGATAGTGTAAGTATTGATGTTAATAACAAAACCGATAAAATGAGGAAACTTCTTTGTGACATTAATAACGCTCTTGAAGAATATGATGATATTCCATTCAAAGATTGTTGTGAGATTGCAGATGATTTTAAGAACGATTGGATTGAGGGCGATTGGCTTATTATTGATTGCAGAGAACCTAAAAAGATTGAACGTTTAAAGCAAAAACTTAATGCAAAAACAATCTTCATCAAATCTAATAAAAAAATTACAGCAAATAATGTTGCAGATAAAGCAGTGGCAGAAGATTATAAATATGATTACATAATTGATAATACTGGTACTCTTGAGGATTTGAAAAAAAATACATTAGCGTTTCTTAAACCATTTTTGCATATTTCTGTTGGGTAATGATATATGACAGTTTTATATATTATAGCAATTATATTTGTAATTATTTTTGCTTCGTTCATCTTAGCAATGATAATGTCTTGTTGTATTGTTAGTGGTCAATGCAGTAAAGATGAAAAAGATGAAGATGATTTTTCTGATATGAATATGGACTTAAATGGCTGTATTATAGCAGTTGATTTTGATAATACAATCGCTGTTACTGAATATCCGAAGATCATTAAATCTATTGATATGATAATATTTACTTTAAAGCAAGCCAAAGAACGTGGTGCAACAATTATCCTTTGGACTTGTCGTGAGGGTAAAGAACTTGAAGAAGCCGTTGCTTGGTGCAGAGATAACAACGTTCCGATTGATTATGTAAACGAAAATGTTCCTGAACGAATTGAAAAATGGGGAAATGATTGCAGAAAAATCGGAGCAGATGTATACATTGACGATAAGTCAATTAATCCGTCAATCTGGTTAAATAAATGAAAATGAAAGGTGATTAAATGAGTGTAATTTTATATTCAACAGGTTGTCCTCGCTGTAAAGTAATTGCGAGAAAACTTGATGATAAGAGAATAAAATATTCTATCGTAGATAAAGTGGATGTGATGCTTGAACTGGGTATCACGAATGTTCCTGTTCTTGAAGTCGATGACAGAAAAATGGAGTTTAAAGAAGCTATAAATTGGGTAAACAGTCAGGAGTGATTAAATGGATATAAACATTAGATTAGATAAAAATTTTACAACACAATATAATAAACTTCAAGGTGAATATGGTACATATATTGCAAGGCTAAATGGCTTTGGTGACGCACAGCTCTCATATACCGATTTTATTGATAATTTTGTTGATGAAACTACGGTTGCAGATTCAAGTATTGATGGAAATAGCAATGTAAGGAGAAAGGATATAGTAACGCTCCTTACCGAGATGCCTAAACCTCATAGAAAGCTTCTTGCTTATAATAAAATACATTATGAATATCAGAAAAAATATGGATTCAAGGCAGCGAATGACTGGTTATGGCGTGAATGGATAGGTCAACTTTATATGCACGATGGAGATACCAGTACATTTAAACATTATTGTTTCAGAGGGGATACCACATTTTTAACCGATGAAGGAATTAAAACACTTAAAGAAATGGTGGGTAAAGATTTTAAAGTCCTTAATAAGAATCATGGTTGGGAAAGTGCGACAGTAAAATCTTTCGGAAAGGATATTTTATATAAACTTACTCTTGAAAGATATGGAAACGAAAAAGAAATCTATACTACAGGAAATCATATATGGTTTGTTAAGGGGGACAAAGGCAGAGTTGAAATAAACACAGAAAATCTTGAACCGGGAATGAAAATTCCTTTTAACACAAGCAAGGTATGGTCTCAGGTTAATCCGTCTCCGTTTGGTGTCGCACACGGATTTTTTACTGGTGACGGATATAAAAGTTATGAAAGACCAAGAGCAAATTTCTGTGGCGATAAGATTGCATTACTTCCTTATTTCACTCCAACCAATGTAACTGGTACTGAATCAGAATATACTACACTTGGAATGCCAATATCATTTAATGAACTTCCGAGTCTTTATGAGACACCAAGTTATCTTTATGGATGGCTTTCAGGATATTTTGCCGCTGACGGCTGTGTAGACACTGAGGGCAGATGTACTATCTCATCAAGTAAAAAAGAAAATCTTGAATTTGTAAGAAATGTATTATGCGTTTTGGGTATGCCAGTAAATCAGATAAGGATTCAGAATAGGATTAGCAACCTTACGAATGAAATGTCAAATATTTATACATTAACCCTTTCTTCAGAATACCTTAAGGAAGATTTCTTTATTCTCCCCATTCACAAACAGAGGTTTTTTGAATACACAAACAAAAAAGATAAGAAGAATAGAAACTGGATCGTAAAATCAGTTAAAAATACAGGAGTTATTGATGATGTATATTGTGCTGTAGCATATGACACTCAGTCATTTACACTTGATAATAACGTACTAACTCATAACTGTTTTGCGTACGACCTCAAAGATGTTGCTGAAAAGGGTTTGTTTTTTCTAAGTGATAATTTTAATCCAAAGCCACCCAAACATCTTGTGACATTTGTTGATTTTGTCAAAGAATACATAAACTTTGCAAGCAATAGAAGTTCAGGTGCTTGTGGACTTCCTAATCTTATTCCTTATATGTTTTATTTTTGGCATAAAGATATTGAAAATGACTATATGGGGGTAAGGACATCTCATTCTGAAAAGAAATATGCTGAACAGGCATTTCAGAGATTTATTTACGCCGTGAATCAACCTTGTGTGCGTGATGGGCAGCAATCCGCATTCACCAATACCTCCGTATTTGATAGACCGTATTTCGAAGCACTTTTTGGAGGAAGCACTTTCCCAGATGGTACATATATGATCGATTTTGAAGAAGAGATTATTGATTTTCAGAAACTCTATATGGAAGTTATGTCTGACATACGTTCTGAAAATATGTTTACGTTCCCAGTAAGTACAATTTCACTTCTTCGTAAAAATGCTCAATTTGAAGATGAGGATTTTGCAAAGTGGGCAATTAAACACAATATGAAATGGTCAGACAGCAATCTCTTTATTGACGATAACGTTTCAAGTCTTTCTAATTGCTGTAGGCTTAAATCAGACATTCGTGATCTTGGCTATTTTAATTCAGTGGGCGGTACAGCTTTAAAGGTTGGCTCTGTTAAGGTATCAACAATTAATCTTGCTCGTCTGGCACTTGATACAAACACCAAGGAAGAATATCTTGAAGAACTCAAAGTTAGAACATTATCAAATATTCGAGCATTGGATATTGTTAGAAATATCATCAGAAGAGATGTTGAAAAAGGTCTGCTTCCGAATTTCTCTTACCAGCTTGTTGATTTTGAACATTTGTACAATACAATTGGATTTATTGGTATATATGAAACAATGAAAAAGTTTGGCTGTACTACCACAGATGAGTTTGGAAATGTATATTATACTGATAAGGCTTCAACTTTTGGCAAACAGATATTCGATACAATGAGAGAAGTTGCTGATAAATTTATTGCTGACAATCATTGTGATTATATGATAAATACTGAACAGATACCAGGCGAGAGTGCTGCATCAAAACTTATGAATAAAGATAAATTTTTCTACCCCGAAGCAAATATTTACGACCTTCCTCTTTATGGTAATCAGTTTATTCCTCTGGGAATTAAAACTACATTGAAAGAACGTATTCGTATTCAGGCAATGTTTGATAGGTTCTGTAATGGTGGTTCAATTCTTCACGCAAATATAGACAGTCCTTTTGATAGCTTTGATAAAGCTTATAAAATGACTTGTTACATAGCTGATGCAGGCGTTACCTATTTTGCATTTAATACTAAAATTCAAGCCTGTGAAGATAATCACGCTTTTTATGGAACAACTTGCCCTGTTTGTGGTAAACCTATTGCAACAGAATATACGAGAGTAGTTGGTTTTTATACACCCATTAACACATGGACTAATGCTCGTAAGAAAGAGTATTGTATGCGTAAATGGGAAAATGCTAACGGTGCTATAGGAGATTAAATGAAAATTAAAGGCTTAGTCGATGAAGATTTTGTAAACTTCAAGTTACCCTGTATGTTCATCTCTATTGGCACTTGTAACTGGAAGTGTTGTATCGAAGCAAATATTCCAGTTACAGTTTGCCAAAATAACGACTTAGCTAAACAAAAGGATATTGATATACCTATTGATGAAATGTTTAATAGGTATATCTCAAATCCTATTTCAGAAGCTATTGTTATTGGTGGGCTTGAACCAATGATGCAATTTGAAGATGTTTATAATTTAATTAAGTATTTCCGCAGCAAAGGTGTAAATGATGCTTTTGTGATTTATACGGGCTATTATCCAAATGAAATTCAAGATAAAATTGAAAAGCTAAAAGCATTTAAAAATATCATTGGCAAATTCGGACGATATGTACCAAATCAAGAAAAACATTTTGATGACGTATTAGGAGTAAATCTTGTAAGTGATAATCAATATGGTGAGGTGATTAGCTGATGAACGGTTTGAAAATAATCAAAAATCCAGATGCTGCTATTTATGAAGAGGTAACAAAAGCGGTAAAAGAAAATAATGGATATTGCCCTTGTGAACTCATAAAGAATGACGATACAAAGTGTCCGTGTAAAATTTTCAGAGAACAAAATACAGATGGTGAATGTCATTGTGGTAGATTTCTGAAGGTGGGTGAATAATGCCAAGACCCAAGAAAACAAATGATGAGACAGAAAATGCTAAATCACAATTAAGTAAATTACCATTCGGCAAAGGTGAAACTGTCTGCTTAACCTATAAAATTGATGGTAAGCCAAAATACTACATAACATCTACTGTGATCAGAGATGTTTATTATTTGTATGAAGTTATAAATGATACAGTTATAAAAACTAAGCACAAAGCCGATAATCCAACCGATTTATATAAACTTATGAGGGAGTGATAACTATCGTTAAAGTAAAACAAGATTTGACAGGTCAAAAGTTTGGTAAATTAACAGTCATAGAACAAGCCGACGACCAAATCGGCAAATCTGGCAGACATTACCCAATGTGGAAATGCGTTTGTGATTGTAATAAAAACAAATCAATATATGTACGAGGCGATTCATTAAAAAGTAAATCAACACAATCTTGTGGTTGTTTAAATAAAGAAATCATAAGTAAAATGATGTTAGAAAAAATGAGAAAATCAAATAAATATGAATTTATTGATAATATTGGTATCTGCTATGCTTCTAACAATAATAAAAAAATTTTATTTGACATCGAAGATTATGATTTAATAAGCCAATATACTTGGATGGTAAATAGTGACAATAATGATTATCAATGGGTAAGAGCGCATAATGTTCCAAAAGATTGTAATTTACATAATTTTACCTCAAAATCTATTGTGATGAGTAGACTTATTATGCTTAATGGTCGAGAAGATTGTAATAATCTGTCTATACATATAGATCATATAAATAATAATCCTTGTGATAATAGAAAGTGTAACCTACGTCTTGCAACACGTTCCACAAATGAAATGAATAAAGGAATAAGAAGTAACAATACGTCAGGTGTTACTGGAGTTACTTGGAAAAAGTGTATAAACAAATGGACAGCACAAATAACAGTAAACGGTAAAATTTTTTATTTGGGTTCATTTGCTTTAAAAGAAGATGCTATCAAAGCAAGAAAAGAAGCAGAAGAAAAATATTTCGGAGAATATTCTTATGATAATAGTCAGAAAAAATGGAAGGAGAATTATAATGAACAAACCAATTTATCTTGATAAAGCTGGCACATTTGGTTACATACCCAAACCTGTTTTAAAATCAATAGCTCCGTATCTCACAAAAATGTGTGGCAATGCTTCATCATTACATTCTGTAGGTCGCGAAGCTAATAATGCCATTAAGCAAGCCACAGTAACTATTATGACTATTACAAATGCTGATACTGTTTATTACACAAGCGGAAGCTCGGAAAGTAATAATTGGGTAATAAATAATTACCGTAATGGCAAGATTATTTCAAGTACAATAGAACATCATTCTATTTTGAACACATTAAAATATTATGCTAAAAACTATGGACTTGAATATGAGCTTGTAAATGCTGATGGTACAGGGCATATCAAAATGGATGAGCTTGAAAAGGCATTATCCAAAGGAGCAGATTTATGTTCTATTCAAACAGTTAATAATGAAATTGGTACAATTGAGGATATAAACGCAATTTATGATTTGTGTCACAAGTATAATTGTAACTTACATACTGACCTCACTCAAGCTTTTTCACACATTGATATATCAAACCTGAAATATGACTATGCTTCTTTATCAGCTCATAAGTTTGGTGGTTTACAGGGAATAGGTACATTGCTTTGTAATAAGCCTATCAGACCTTTTATCATTGGAGGAGAACAACAGGATAACATGAGAGGAGGAACATATAATCTCTGCGGTATAGTTGCCATGGCTAAAGCTGCTGAACTCTATAATTTTTCTTCCGAAAGAGATAAGCGTTGCAGAGAAATACAGAACAAATTTGTTGATGCTTTTTCGTTTTGGCAAGATGTTTATTTCAATACAGATGTAGCTCATTCCATATCATCAACACTTAACGTAGCTTTTAAGAATGTAGAATCAGAGTCTCTTATGCTCCTCCTTGATATGGACGGTATTTGTGTGTCATCGGGTTCAGCTTGTAATTCAGCAAGCTTAGAGCCGTCACACGTTTTAAAAGCCATAGGAACACCAGAAGATTACATATACAACAGCATAAGATTATCTTGGGACGATACACTTACAGATGATGAGGTTGATTATGTAATTGAAAGCATTAAAAAGAATGTGATGAAAGTAAGAGGTTATATATGAGTGATGAAATTATAAAAGTTCTTGATGCACTTGCTGAAAGTTTGGAATTATGATCGACCGGACTCAACAGAACATTCAGTTGATTATGGGATAATAAAAGGGGATGGTTAATGTGGTTAATATTTCTTATGTTATAGCTGGTATAATCGGTATTCTTATTTGGCAAGTGATTATAATAATAGTTTATGGCGTTATAGAATTACTTAAAGGAGACTCAGACGAATTAGCTTTGAAATTTGCAATATTTGTTCCATATTTTATATTTAATGTATTAAAGGGCATTGACTATATTTTAGGATATTTCCTATTACTTTGGTTCAGAAAACATTTTTGTAAATATGATCTTTGCTATAAAGTTTATTTTCGTAGTACATTAGTAGAAAGAAATGTTACGTTTTTTGCTACTAAAAAAATGGTTAAAAATTTATCTTTTGACGAAACAAAAGACCATTATGTAAAATTTATAGACAATTGCACAAAATTAAAGCGTATTCCTTACGGTTATAAAATTTATAAAGGACAAGATACATATCAAAATTTGGATATGAACTTGTTTAGAAAAGAAATTAAAGTTAAAGAAAAGGAGAATGTGCAATGAACACAACAGTTAAATTTGCCAAAGTAAGACCTACAGCAGTTATACCTACAAAGAGAGATGAGGACGCAGGATTTGATATTTATGCTGACTTTGAAGATGATTTTATTATCATTGACCCACATACAACAACACTGATACCTACAGGTGTTGCTTCTGCGTGCGATACAGATTATTGCTTTATTCTAAAGGAACGTGGCAGTACAGGCACTAAGGGCATAGCTCAGAGATGTGGAGTAATCGACAGTGGTTATCGTAACGAATGGTTTGTCCCCATTACCAATACAACAAATAAAAAGATAACTATTGTTAAAAAAGATGCAGATTACATTTTTATAAGAAATACAAGTGATTATACTATTTATCCCTATGAAAAAGCAATAGCACAGGCTCTCGTAATTCCTGTTCCCAAGATTAATATTGAAGAACTTACATATGACGAACTTAAAGAAATCGAATCTGATAGGGGAATGGGTGCATTAGGTAGTAGTGGTAAATAATACTTATTGAAATAAAAAGCTAAAATACACAGCCTTATTTCAGTAAGTAACCAAGTTTATGAAATAGCAAAAACGTAAAAAAATAGGCTCTCTTGCAATTATGCTTGAGAGCCTATATACTATTTAAAAAACTATGTAAATAAAAAGGGAAGGTATTATGGAAACAATTTACACAATTAAAGAAGCATCGAAAATTCTAAAAGTGAACCCTAACTACGTATATAATGAAATCAATAATGGTAATATACAAGCATTAAAAATAGGTTCGCTTAAAATTCTTGAATCAGAATTACTAAGGTACATACAAAGCAAAGCAATATAAAAATAAAACTGTCCACGTCCTGTCCACAAGTTATTTGGCTCGTGGACAAATCGTGGACAGTGGACAGTTTTTTGTTTGCACTATATACTATTTACACGATAGTATAAATTAGTCAAAAATTTGCAAACAACGTATCTACGCCATTTCTTACGCCTTCATAGCTTCTTCAACCGCAACAGCGCAAGCGACGGTAGCGCCAACCATAGGGTTGTTACCCATGCCAAGATACTTTAATTAATTGTATTTTGTTTTATTCAATAATACCCCACAAACCCCAATTCTATGCGATTTAAAGCGATTGTTAATCATATTTTATATCTAATTATATTTAATTATATTAAGCTATATTCGTTACAACCGTGGACAAATCGTGGACAAGTTTTCAGCTTTTATTTATTGTACAGGTTATTTAAGATATTATCACCATCTTGCTTCATTTGATTGGTCAGATGTTGATATATTCCTAAAGTAACCTGTATATTTTTATGTCCAAGACGTTCTTGTACATATTTAGGTGTAGCACCTGCCGACAGTAATAATGAACAATGAGTATGTCGTAATGAATGAAATGTAAAGTTAATGCCAAGTTGCTTATGAATTACCATTGATGTATGTTGCATTGTTCTGGGTTGAATGTAACTACCATCTTCCCTTATACAGATAGGATATATTCTTTTGCCATCATTCTGGGTATTTATAATCCTGCTATTACTTTCAAAAAAACGAATATACTTATCCTCTAAGAAATTTTCATATTTTTCTTGACGTTCTTTTTCACGGTGTAATAAATCAATCAAACCATCGTCCAATGTAATAGTTCTGAATGAATCATATTTTGGGTTTGCAAAATACCAATATTGGTTTATACCACCGTGCCATTGAACTTGTTTGTTTACAGATAAAGTTTTATTATCAAAATCAATATCATCCCAACAAACAGCAAAAGCTTCACCCAATCTTAAACCGCACTTATATCCTAACATCATAGGAATATGGGTTGATGTTCCTTCAGGGAAGCGTTCAAAGATTTCTCGGATTTCATTATCGGGTATAAAAAAATGAGGTTGCTCTCTTGATTGATTTTTGGTTATTCTCTTGCTTGGTAACTTTACATATTGCATAGGATTTACAGCAATATATTTCATTGGTTCAACAGCATAATCAAGACTGCTACTCAAGATAGCTTTTATGTTAGACAAAGTATTTCTACTAAAATGCTCATTATATAAATCGTTTATAAATGACTGTAGTATTGGTGCGTTCAAGGATTTTATTTTATAATGTCCCAATTTAGGAGAAATATAGAGGCGTATTCTTTTCTTATAGCTTTCTATGGTTTGTGAATTGAGAGATGCTGTGCATATCGTATTAAGCCAATCATTTAAGAAGTCGCTATAGCTTATCTCAGATGGTACAAACGCTCTACCAGAATTATTATATTCATTCATCGCTATTATTCCAGCTTTTTCAGCTTCTTTTTTAGTAGCAAATCCAGACTTAGTATACTGTTTGCGTTTTCCATCTATGGTAGCACCTTCAAAACGATATTCCCATTTAGTTCCTCTTTTACGAAGGTTCAACTGTGCCATTTAAATTCCTCCTTTTAAATAGTATTACATTATATCATTTATACCGAATTATTTCAATAGACAATATTTATAAAAAAACGTAAAAAATAGGGACAAATCTGCAAAAGCAAACTTGTCCCTTTGTTTATAGTTACATAGGAGAATATAACTAAATTTATTATACCATTACTGAAACATAATGTCAATCAAAACCATCTGTACTTCTTGATTTTCTCATTAAACAGTAAGTGTCTTAATCCATCATCAAGTATAATAGCTACACCCGATAACAAGAACCAGAAGAAACTAAATAATGGGCAAATCTGACCGCAATAATTTCCCCACCTGTCCGAATAATCCCAAATATTCAGTCCTAACCAAATATTTAATATAGTTCCAGATATTAATTCCAATACAGTAATCAGCAAACAGCCGCATAAACATTGAAGCCAGAGGGGGTCGTTCCAGTTAAGTATTTCATTCAGCAAGCCTATACTGATAAATGCAATGCCAGCAACAATACCCATAGAAATACTTGTTTTGGAACGCCATATAAGCTCTATACTCATATACAATATTCCACCAAATATAAATAGAACTGCATACTTAAATAGGATAAACAAAATATTATACTGTTGTTTCTGTATTTGTTTCATCGGTATCACCATTGTTGCTCAAATAAGCCATAATAACATTGTAGTTATCAAGGTATTCTCCTGTAAGTTCCTGTCCGTATGTAATAGCGTTTATATCATTTACATCATTAAGACTTTCAATATACTGTTTAAGCTGATTAAAATATGTGGTCTGGCTTATCTTGTGTGCTGCACAAACATTATAAATTCTCAGAAAATCAGCAGAACTATGCAGACTGCAATTTTCACCGTCACTATGATAGGGGACTACGGTCGCACCTGCCATAATAGTAGTCTTTAACGATTCGAGATTAAGCTGGTCTGTAAGAGCCATAGAGTAATGCTTATCACCAATTTGTACACCATTGATGATAGTCTGTTCACAAGCTTCTGAAAGCTCATTTACTTTTTGTATTTTTGCGTTTGTGAGAGATATTTCTTCGGAAATAAATACTATAAGTTTAAGTATATATTCTTCATTAGCATCATCACTATTATTGATAACAGATATAGTATAAGCAGATGTGTCTATGCTTGAAAGAAGTATTGGTTCTTCATCATCTGAATATAATTTAATCTGCCCTGTAATATTGGTTGGCTCAGTAGTCAATGAAAACTGTATTTCATCTGCCGAAATTACTTTATATTCATTACATTCATAACGAATGTTGTTATTTAAAATATACATAATGTTTTCACCTCCAATTTATATGTGTGCTGATACACGGTATTTATTAATAGTGAGTATGGCTGGTATTGTACCTTTACAATAATAAGTAGAACCGCCGCCACCATGGTTTCCATCAGAATATGAATAATTATGTCCCATAATTTTCAACCTCTGTCCTTTAGACACAGATTGGCTAATGTTGGCAGTGGTAAATGTAGTTACTACACTTCCAGATGATGACAACAACTGCACCATCATACCGTGATTGCTATCAGATAGTGGTGGAATTAATTCTTTGAACGCATATTTTCCGCTATCACCACTTCCTGATGATGAATACCCAACTTCTGTGCCAGCTAATGTAATTGTACCATCCATTAAGTCATAGAATACGCCATCTTCAACATTATATGTTTTATTACCAACAGATTGATTTCCCGAAGATGATACATCAATAGACAAATTAGGGTGCTCTTCGGCTACTTCATATGAAAAAATTGCATATAAATTCATTTCTCCGTGCGGTTCTATATTTGACGCTGCTTGATATGTTAGTGTAGTCGAATTTGGTTCTGTACTATAACCATAAAATGTATCATCTGAATACTGACTAATAACTTCACCGATGGTAGTGGATAAGCCTTCTTTAATTGATACAGTTTTTGTAAGTTCACCATATACGAATATATTAATTTTTGATTCTATATCGTGAGAGGCTACTCTGTATTTCGTGCCTGTTTGAGTTATAGTTGTAATATAGTCAATTTTAATTGACGGATATGCAGTTATATTATTGTATTTAGGAGCTGAACTTGGAGATGACGTACCACTTAATGCACCGCCACTTATCGGTGTTCTTTTTGAAGCAGAATATGTAATAGTTGAAGATACTGTTGTACCACTTTGCAGGACTGTTTGTGTTGTTGAAATAATCGGGAAGTAAGTTACATACCCTGTGCTTGGTGAAGTAGTTTGACCTTGCGTTATACTTGTTGGAGTTATCATTGTAATTGTGTAAGCAGTTCCAACAGTAGCATCAGTAACAGTAAGTGTCTGGTTTTGGTCGAGTGTCGCAGATGTCGATTTGTCTTGTTGAACAGTTGACTTTTGAATGTATGAAAATATCGCATACAAATTTAGATTGGTACTCGGTCTAAATGTAGCTGTAGGTGCATAAGACCTTGTAACCGATTGTGGGTCAGTTGACCAACCGTAAAATTTATCATCGTCATAAGCAACATCGCAAGCGGTAAGTGTTACAGCGTTTCCTTTTTTTACATTGATTGTTTTCCAAATCTGACCATATCTGTACAACCTAACTCTGTAAGTATCAGATGATTTTATCCTATTTCGCCTTGAAATATAACCCTGAGCCATAAGTTATCTCACCACCTTGAGCCTAACTGTTATAGCTACTGTAGGTTTATTATTATAACACCAAAGTTTGACTGTATCGTTACCAGTAATAACTGTACCATCACATAAACATTCAAGTGCAGCAAGTTGTGTCATTGCAGCAGCTCTGTCGGTTGATAATACTACGTCAACTTCTGGTATGTCTGTTGATAAAAGACCAGTAATTGTTTTAGTACAAGAATATCCACCATTAGAATCAGTACCCCAATCAGATACGGCAATGTCTGTTGTAAATATACAAACTTGATTCTTTGTTGCTCCAGTAGCAATACCATCAAGTTTAGTTTTATCTGATGCAGACATAAGACCATTTGCAGATGTTGTTGCATTTGTAAGCTTAGTCTTTATATATGCCCACAAATTTGACATTTTTCTACGGAAATAAACAGGATGATCTGTACCACCATTTGTGTACTGACCAACATAAAAGTCATTATCGGTAGGAGTAGTTATTGCTTCCGAAAGTCCAGTTATCATCGTAGAAAGATCTGGCATCTGCCATGTACCATCTCCACGAAGAAATTTAGTTTGTGCACCAGCTTCGGGCAATGGAACTAAACCTGATGTGCCATTAGCTGATGCTGTAGCACCAGTCATATTCTTATTTTCTGCATATCTAAGCGGTGTAACTACTGTCCAGCCATTAGGAATAGTTGTTGTACTAAGAATACTACCTATAGTAACTCCAGTATTACCAAGTACAGTTATATTCGTTGTACCTCTGTAACTATCAACGCATACACCGAACTTAAATACTGATTGAGATTCTACGGTGTAACAGCCAAATGTAATTGTATTTTTTGTTGGCTGTATGAGAGTTACTACTTTCATCGTAGGCACACTGCCACGGTTACTAACCTGAACTATCCAAGCACCCTGATTGGCAGATGCTACATTATCAAGGTCTGATATGAGAAATGTAGCAGATACATTAGCTGTAGGATTGGTATTTGGTGTGGTTGCAAATATAGTCCAAGTCTTAGCTGAAACAGCACCCAATGAAAATCGCTGAGTTTTACTATTAAGTGCAGTATTAACTACTTTATTTTGAACAGGGTTTTCACTTGTATCAGATAAGACATCATCAACAGTTATGCCTTCGCCAGTAACTTCATTAGTCCCTAAATATAACTTTTGAGTATCAGTAATATAATAAAAAGCATCATTATCTTTGGTACTTGCTTCATATTCTGCGGCAGTACCACGAAGAAATTTGACTTTATTATCAGCCATTAATTATTTCTCCTTTCATATTTATAATTTAATAAGGGCAATAATTCAACATTATTACCCTTATTAGTATTTTACCTTTTAGTAATTAAGAAATAGCACCCCAAGTAAGAGCTTCATCTGTGCCATTAATCTTTGTAGCAAGAGTATCGGCAAGGTTCTCCTCTGCAACAGCCTTGCCAACAAGAGTAGCAGAAATCTCATTGCTTGCAGAAATAGCAACGCTTACACCAGTAGTTTCAGCCTTACCAGTATAAACATCAGCTAAGTCTTTCACATCAATATACACGGGTGCTGTCTGATTAGCGATAGTCAGTTTAAGATATGTACCATTGGTAAGACCTGTAACGGGAGCATCATCACTGACAACGATAACTTCACCAGCAGTTACAACTAAATCCTTGGGAATATCTACTTCAAAAGTAGTACCAGTTCCATAAGTAAACTGATAAGTTTTAAGATAACCCTCAGTAGGAGTTTCCTTTACTGCCATTACAAGGTCAGGAACAGTGATTGTACCAACAGTAGTCTCCTCTCCTGCCTTGCCCTGCTTGATAGTCTGCTTAGACTTCTCTCCTGCACCAGCAGTTTCATCAGTAATAATTACTGTATAATCTACAGCCGCAGGAATTTTAGCAAGTTCAGCGGCTACAAAATCCTTAATTGCCTTTACAGAAGCAAGAGCAGTATCAGCAGTAGAATCACCAATTGCCGCTACGGTTTCAGGAACTATAACTGTAGAAGCAGTACCATCATAATAAGTTACAGACTTGTCAGTTGTATTCACATAAACCTTTCCTGCGACCATAGTTACGGGGAGAGTGTCAACAACCTCAATCTGGTTTGTATAAGATGTTTCACCCTTAAAAAGCTGTCCCTCAATAAAATAAAGGGTGTTAGCATCCTTAGTAGCAAGACCCTTATACTGCGCATAAGTACCTGTTAAAAACTTTACATTAGCCATAATAAAATCTCCTTCTCAAATAAAAAACAATTTATATATAATGGACGAAGCCATTATTAACTTTAAACAATAGTATCCCAATCAACAGTAGCCATACCGTCACCAACTAATACATATCCGCTATCTTTATAAATATAGGACTTACTTGTATCAGTATCTATATATATTTTGTCAGCAAGACCCTGTGTAGGAAATTCAGATTTTTTAGAAAATATAACTTGTGATGTTGCACTTCCACCACTACCGCCAACGGGCGCATTACCTGCAATTTTTATTAATTCACCTGTTGACTTTTGAAAAATATTTACTGACATTTAATCACCCCTTTTATAATGATGTTCCTAAAGCAATTACCCCACCAGCAGAGGGGAAGGTACTACTACCTTTTTCCATTGTTAGAACATTTCCAGCAATAGAAAATGTAATATTTGTTCCACCATCAGTTTCTTTTATAGGAATGATAGTCCAACCATTTCTAATATATAAAATCACACCAACTGAATATTTCTCTTGACCTGCCGTGGAAGACCAATAAAGATAAGCTCCGTTAGCACTATTCAAGTTAGCGGTGTTAGTATATCCTCCACTTGTTTCTCTTCCTACAGATAAAATAATCCTACTGTCAAAATTCTGTGCTGTTTTTTCATTTATCTTCTGACTGCTCCAAGTTTCTTCACTGGATATGATGCTATCATCTATATCAGCAATTCTCTTCCAAGGTGAGAACTTAGTTTTTGTGCCATCATAGAAGAATGTTCTTGAATATATAGGAGCAGAATTATTATCTGTACCAACGTATGAATAAAGTATCTGTGTGAACCATTTTGAAGTTGAAGTATTATCAAATGTTTTGACTTCAAGACCAAATCCTCCAGCAGGAAGCCAACCGTCAGTAGGTGCATTTAAAATGCTGTGAGTAAACCAACCTGTTGAGAAAGATTTATTAGGTGTGTAATAACCCGTTTCTGTATATTCATTAAAATCAATATCCTTTGTGGTATCAATTAAGACGTATGGAATAGTAGAGTTATTTACCTTTTCACTACTCCAAACTTTATTGGCACTAACAGAAGTATCATCAATCAACGCACTAACTTCTGCCGCATACTGGTCACTGATTTTCTCAGCCTTTATGACGAAATGAAGGCAAACAGAAGGGGGCTGGACTGTATTTGAGTTATTATAGATTGGGTTTGATTTTGAAGCATCAAAAGTTATTAGACCAGAATTTGTTGGTGGGTCGTTCGCTAAATTTTGCCGACCTGTACTTTCATATGATGCAAATGCGCCCGATAGTCCAACTTTTGCATTTGTATCGTGATAAAACGTACCAGTAATATTCGGAAGTCCAGCATCTTTACTTGTACCTAAATTACCATTAGCACCTTGCACGAATCTATCTCTCAAATCAGGCAGCTTGAATTTGCTTGTATCTGTCACTGTTCCGTAAATATTTCCAATCACTTTATACAAATCTGCATAATCTATCTTTGACACTTCTGAGCCATCACAGAGTAAAAATCCAACAGGAATTGTACTACCGCTAAAAGGAATAATACAACCAATAGGCACAGAATAAGAGTTATTATTTATGTTATAAACGTTTGCGACTTTCTGGTCGCCTTGATATATTGACATATTGTTTCACTCTCCTTTTTTATGATTCTGCCCAATCATATATTGATTGAATAGAAAAACTAAGATTATAATGAGCTACAGAAGTTGTGACTGTAATTGTTGTTCCGTTTATAACGATACTGGAAATGTGAGATGATTTATAATCAATAGATATGTAATAACTACCATCATATTGTCCAATACTGCCTTCAGCACAATGAGCGACATTGCCATTACCTACTATATAACATTTAAAATGATATATGCCGTGGGTCAGTCCTAAAGAGGATATATCTAATGTAAAGGTTGTCATTCCTGAAGATGTCGGAGCGTTTTTATATAATATTCCAGTATTTTTCAAAACAACAGT